>ODAI012125667.1_pt1 | contig 19769 bp, 16 predicted proteins | sample 1539321 | NCBI WGS metagenome assembly ODAI01 (sample SAMN02144231, study PRJEB22623) | gut metagenome | biome: sheep rumen | host: Ovis aries | place: New Zealand
CCCTCGAGCAGGGCCACCCTCGAGCTGGGCATCCCCTCGCCCGAGAGCAGGTCGATGACGTCGTGCCAGAGGGCCTCCGCCTCTTCGTTTGTTGAAAAATCCATAGGAACCACTCTCGTCAGCCAAAAATGTCGAAAACTCATTATATGAAAGAGCCGCGAGATTGGTAGCAGGATTGTCCCGTCTTCCTACGAACGGGACAGGAGCGCCCTTCCGCTGTCGGTCAGGAAGCGCCGCTGGCCGACCTTCCTCGTCACGCCACGCTCGTCGAGGGTCTTGAGCTCGCGCGACCAGGTTGGCTGCGAGCCACCGAACTCCCTCACGAGGTCGGTGCCGCCGACGCTCTCGTGAGAGGAGAGGTAGTCGAGGATCTGCTCCGCCCGGGGCGAAAGGCTGAGCGTCGGGGCGGGCTGGCGCTCCTCGCGCGTGGGTGGCATCTCCTGCGCGCTGGTTCTGCCCTTGCGGGATATGGTGACGATGGTGCCCGAGGAGATGTTGTCCTCGATGGTGAGCGACCCACCCTTGTCCCTCATGTATTGCAGGGCGATGGGCAGGCCAGAGCCAACGCCACGGATATAGTGCTTCATCTCCTCGGATGCCGAGGTGGTGCCGATCTCGAGGGCACGCTCCTTCTCCTGGATCCCGGGTCCCTGGTCGCAGAAGCGGATGGTGTCTCCCCCATCGAAGATGCTGATGGAGGGCTCGATGAACGACGCGTGGATGTAGTTCTCCACGATCTCGCGGATGATGGTGAAGGGAAGGGAGCCCCCGCGCTCGTGGGAGAGCCGTGTGACGGCGTTGGTTATCTCGGAGAGGTAGGTGCGGATGTCGCTCGGCTCGATGACGAGCACCTGCGGGGCGACGGAGGGGTCGTCATAGACGGCGATACGCGCCGCATAGCGCACCTTGTCCTCGAGCGAGGAGATGTCTCCCTCCTCGACGAAGGGAAGGAAGTCGCGCATCGTTGCCCCCTCCAAGAAAGATTTCGACAAGATTCCATCCCCTGTTGAAATCTTTCAAATCATGCTTTCAATCGAATGAAAGTTTTCAACATGTTATGAAACTATGTTGATAACCTGCAATTTGAAAGCTTTCTCTGGCCGGAAAATAATAGCATCCGCACCCGATTGTTTCATCTTCCAATTCATTATGAGAGAAAGTTTCGCGACGTAGAGGTGCCAAAACGAATGATATGGGCATGCTTGGGACGGCCCTCACCACATCTTCTTGTGGTCTCTTTGTCCCCAGACACAACCGGCTGTGTGTGAAAGGGCCACAAGGGGATTTCACGCGACACAAAACAAGGGGACAAGAGACGCACCCTTTGTGGAGAAATTGACAGAACCGCAGGAAGACCCCTACAATCTCATGGCTTAGGCAATATAGGAACCAACTACGTTCCCAGGAGGAATTTGAGATGAAGCGTACGTATCAGCCCAACAAGCGCAAGAGGGCCAAGTGCCACGGCTTCCGCGCCCGTATGGCCACCAAGGGCGGCCGCGCCGTCCTCGCTCGTCGTCGTGCCAAGGGCCGCAAGAGGCTGACTGTCTCTGACAGGTAATGGAGACGATCAAATCCAAAGCTGAGTTTGGAGAGGTCTTCTCGCGCGGGAGGCGCTACAACAGCAGGCTTCTGCGCATAACTGTTCTGAGTGATGACGAAGGCGGTCCCGGAAAGGTCGCCTTCGTCGCGGCTAAGAGACTTGGGAACGCGGTCTTTCGCAACAGGTGCAAGCGAGTGATGCGAGAGGCGGCTCGGCGGTGTGGAATGCCCCGTCCGGGAACCCGTGCGATCATGTTTGCCACCCAGGCGACGCATGACGCACACCCTGACGAGGTTGCCCGCGTGCTCGAGGGGTTGATGGCACGGCATGCAGACAGGTGATGACCACAAGGAAGAGTTTCATGATGATCTCATCACGAGATTCTTCCTTGCGGCCGTGAGGGGCTACCAGAGATTTATCTCTCCCCTCTTTCCCCCTGTCTGCATCTACACACCCACCTGCTCCCAATACGCACTCATAGCCATCAGACGCTACGGATTCGCGCGGGGTGGTTGGCTCGCAATCAAGAGGATCTGCCGATGCCACCCATTCCACAAAGGAGGATACGACCCCGTTCCCTAGGGGTCATACGGAGGAACTATGTGGGACTGGTTCATCAATTTCCTGTACCAGGTTCTTAACGTCATCTCGGGGTTCGTCGGAGACTGGGGTCTGGGCATCATCCTCATGACCTTCGTTGTCCGTCTCATCCTCACACCGCTCACGATTCGCTCCACGCAGTCCACGGCTCGCATGTCTGTCATGCAGCCAAAGATTCAGGAGATCCAGGATCGCTACGCAAACGACCCCCAACGCATGAACCAGGAGCTTCAGTCCCTCTATAGCGACATCGGGTTCAACCCGCTCGGTGGTTGCCTGCCGCTCCTCCTCCAGATGCCGATCTTCTTTGCCCTCTTCAGGGTCCTGCGCGACATGCTTCCCGCAGATGCTCACCTTCTGAGCATCCTCCCCTCGCTCTCGACTTCCATTGCCGAGCAGGTCGCGTCGGTTGGTCTCGTTGGTTCCTGGGTCTATATCCTGCTCGACCTTCTCTTTGGCGTTCTCACCTTCATTCCCATGTTCTCCAACATGGGGACTCAGCCTCCCGAGCAGCGTCAGACCACGATGATGATGGGCATGGTCATGGCCGTCATGATGGTCTGGATGGGTTGGCGCCTTCCCATCGGCGTCATTCTCTACTATGACACGTCATCTCTGTGGGGTGTCATCCAGCAGCAGTTCATTACCAAGCGCGTGACCGACAAGGCCAAGGCAGACGCAGAGGCCGCCCTCGCCAATGGTCCCGTGAGGGTCGATGTCGTCCGCAAGGAGAAGAAGGCCCGTCCTCGCAAGAAGTCCTAGTTCACGTTGGTTCGACATCACGTCGGATATCACATAGGAGGAAGCATGGAAGAGGAGACCTACTCTTCTGCTGACGAGAGCACTACTGGCACCTCTGCTGCCGACGATCGTTTCACCGCGATTCGTGAGGCATATGAGGCTGGTGACGAGCTCACAGACGATCAGCTTGACGCAATTGCGGATGCGGCAATTGCGATCGTACGTTCGATTCTTACCTGCTTTGGTGAGACGAGCTCTACCATTGACGAGTATGAGGGTGACGAGGGCGAACTCATACTCGACATCAACGGTGGCGATCTTGCCGTTCTCATCGGCCGACACGGAAGGGTTCTCGACTCCTTCCAGCTGCTCGTCTCCTCCCTCGTGAGCAGCAAGCTCGGGTTCCACTACCCCGTCGTCGTTGACATCGAGGGATATAAGAACCGTCGCCGTCAGAAGCTCCAGACCCTTGCCTTCTCCTCGGCGGCTCGTGCAAAGCGTCAGCACTCCCAGGTGAGGCTCAAGCCCATGAACGCATATGAGCGCAGGCTCATCCACCTGGCGCTTCTCAATGATGAGGGTGTCACCACTCACTCCGAGGGTGAGGATCCTGATAGGTACGTTGTCATCACGGCACTGTAACAAGCACGTACATAGGATGGTTTGAAGGAGGGCATGTATGTGCCCTCCTTTTGTGTGACAATAGTTCTCGATACAAGAAGTTTTGTCAGGAGAAGGTTAAGACTATGTACGAGCTGCTTTCGCATAAGCTGATGGAGATGGCAGGAACCTTTGGCCTCAAGGTAACAGAGGGACAGACAGAGAAGCTCCTTCATCATCTTCAACTGGTCTTGGATACAAACAAGGTTCTCAATCTCACAGCCATAGATAACCTTGATGATGCTGTCATCCTCCATACCATTGACTCCTTGCTCTTTCTCCCCTTCCTTGATGATGCAGATCGGTTTGTTGACATAGGAACCGGTGGCGGCTTTCCTGGCATTCCTCTTGCAATCTGTTCCTCATCCCACGGGACGCTCATCGACTCAGTAAAAAAGAAGACGGTAGCTGTCAATTCATTCATCAAGTCGCTTGGCCTGCCAAACACATGCGAGTGCCTTGATGTGAGAGCAGAGGAACTGGCACAGCAACACCCAGAAGAGTATTCGTGCGTCGTAGCTCGTGCTGTTGCTCCTACAAATGTCCTTATAGAGTATGCGACTCCCCTTCTCAGTAAGGGAGGACGACTTATCGTCTCTAAAGGTAGACCAGACCAAATAGAGGAAGATGAAGCTGCCCGAGCTGCTGAAATCTGTGGCATGAGCATTGTTTCACGTGAAACATTTGAACTTCCTGAGAGTAAAGGTACAAGGACTATCACAGTGATCAGGAAAGATGGAGAGGCAACGGTGAAACTCCCCAGACGTCCTGGAATGGCTACTAAGCGCCCTCTCGGCAGAGCATAAGTAATTCTCAAACATACTTGGTTAACACTGTTTCATGTGAAACATTTGAGCTTCCAGATGCAATGGGCAAGAGGACTATTTCTGTGTTCTAGAAGGATGGAGAAGCTCCGGTAAAGCTTCCGAGGCGGTCAAGAATGGCGACCAAACGATCCCTTGGTAAACTCTAAGTATTATACGAACAAACTTAGGTAAACACCATTTCACGTGAAACATAAATCACGTGGAATGGTGTAGTATCAAGAGCGAACCACGCATCAAACGTAGTTAAAACAGGGAGGGGCAGTGGAGTTTACCGAGCAAAAGAAGAAACACCCTAAAAAGACGACTAAGGTGATTGCAGTCATCAATCAAAAGGGTGGAGTTGGAAAGTCGACAACAGCCGTAAATCTTGCAGCAACTCTTGGGGAAAATGGCGAGAAAGTGCTTCTTCTTGACCTCGATCCCCAGGGAAATAGCACAAGCGGTTTCGGCATTGACAAGGATGAACTTGACGGTTGCATCTATGATTCCCTCATAAGGGATGAGAAACTGGCAAAGTTCGTGCAACCGACAATGATTCCGACAGTTTGGGTCGTACCTGCCACAATCCAACTTGCTGGAGCCGAAGTTGAGTTGGTCTCTGCAATGGCGCGAGAAAGCATATTGAGGGCTTGTCTTGCTCCAATCAAGGACCAATTTGACTATGTGTTTATCGACTGTCCCCCATCACTTGGACTTTTGACCATCAATGCGCTTGTCGCGGCTGAAAGCGTTCTTATTCCCATACAGTGTGAGTACTATGCCCTGGAAGGCGTGACAAAGCTGCTTGAGTCAATGCGAATGGTGAAGGCTCGTCTGAATCCGAATCTTGGGATTTTTGGCGTTCTGATGACCATGTTTGACTCCAGAACTACGCTTTCGAAGCAGGTTGTGGCAGAAGTCCAGAATTACTTTGGGAAAGACGTCTTCAAAACGCTCATTCCGAGGAGTGTAAAGTTATCAGAAGCCCCAAGTCACGGACTTCCAATTACACTCTATGCCCGTTCCAACAAGGGATCCGTTGCCTACCAGAACCTCGCAAAGGAAGTGATGAAGCGTGCCTAAGAAGAACGGGCTCGGAAAGGGCCTCGTATCGCTTATGGGAGAAGCAAATGCCGAAGTTGGAAGTGTTGCTCCCGACAATATGCTTCCAATTGCCAGAATCAAGGCAAATCCAAACCAGCCTCGTAAGAACTTCGATGAAACCAAGCTCAAGGAACTTGCAGATTCGATAAAGCAGAATGGCATTCTTCAACCACTACTAGTTCGCAAGAGCGGCAACTCATATCAGATTGTCGCTGGAGAGCGACGTTATCAAGCAGCAAAGCTGGCGGGAGTGAAGGAGCTGCCTGTCGTCATACGTGATGTGAGCGATGATGAGGTCCTTCAGCTGGCTCTGATCGAGAACCTCCAGAGGGCAGACCTCAATCCGATTGAAGAGGCACAGGGATATCGTCAGCTCATAGATGACCGTAGCTTGACTCAGGAGGAGCTAGGTAAGATTCTTTCCAAGTCGCGCTCGGCTATCGCCAATACCCTTCGTCTGCTTGACCTCCCTGAGGAAGTTCAGAACCTCATGGCAGCGGGAGAGCTCACTGCAGGGCATGCTCGCGCAATCCTTGCGGTACCAAGCCAGGAAGGCAGGGAGCGTCTTGCCAGGAAGGTCATTGACGAGCATCTGACGGTTCGTCAGACAGAAAATCTTGCTCCTCTGTTTTCTGGCAGGGAGGTCGAGCGCAAACAAAGAACTCCTTCTCCACAAGCATTCAAGAGAGCTGCTCGACAGCTCAGGCGGGTCCTCGATGCGAACGTGAAGGTTCGTCAGGTTCGTGGCAAGAACAAGATCGAGATTGAGTTCAAGGACGAGGATGAGCTGGCAAGGATCATCGACGTGCTGACGAGCGGGGAGAGGGAGGACAGTTAGGATGAACATAGCAAGGACGCTCAGGAACCTCCTCCTCGTGTCAGTGATTGCATGTGCTTCCTATTACGTCCTACTCGACGAGGATGCAAGGAACAAGGCGGGCGAAGCCGCAAAGACCCTGCTCACAACGGCTCGCGACCTCTACAAGCGACTCGAAGACCTCAAGGGACAAGAGATGGACGACGGGCTCGAGCGCGAGATTAATGCCTTGCGACAGCGTTGGGAAGCTGTAGGGTATTAGAGTATTTAGAACATATGTACCTATCGACGGGCCTGCATCTTGCGGGCCCGTTGGCTCAGCTGACCACAGGCGGCATCGATGTCGGACCCACGGGAGTTCCTGAGCGTCGCCTCGACGCCAACGAGGGACAGCTGGCGGATGAACTCCTCGGCACGCCTCTGTGTGGAGGGGTGGAATGGCGACCCCTCGACCTCGTTGAGCATGATGAGGTTGACGTGGCAGAGGGTACCAACGCAGAAGTCGCAGAGGGCCTGAAGCTCGGTGTCCGTGTCGTTGACACCTCCCATGAGGGCGTATTCGTAGGTGGGGCGACGCCCTGTCTTGTCGACATAGGTGGCAAGGACATCATGCAGGTGGACGAGGGACCAGCGCCTCACACCGGGCATGATGGCGTTGCGCGTCGTCTGGACCGCGGAGTGGAGGGAGATTGCCAGCGTGAACTGCTCCGGCTCGTTGGCAAAGCGCGTGATGCCCGGGATGACGCCGCAGGTGGAGACCGTGAGATGACGCGCGCCGATGCCAAGGCCGTCGTCGGGGGAGTTGAGCCTGCGCAGGGCGGCCATGGTCGCGTCGTAGTTGGCAAACGGCTCTCCCTGGCCCATGAGCACGACGCTGGTGACGCGGGAGGCAAAGTCATCGGAGACGTGCATGACCTGGTCGTATATCTCGTCGGCGGTGAGGGAGCGCGCAAGACCGGCGGCACCGGTGGCGCAGAACGCACAGCCCATGCCACAGCCCGCCTGCGTGCTCGCACATACCGCGAGACGTCCCGAGGGGGAGGGCATGCCGACGCATTCGACGCAGACGCCATCCTCGAGCTCGAGCAGGTACTTACGGCTCCCGTCAACGGACACCTGACGCGTGACCTCGTGGGTGGTGCCCAGGACGAAGCGCTCCTCCAGTTCCTTGCGCAGGGACGCGGGGAGGTTCGTCATCTGGTCGAAGCTCGTGACGCCCTTCTTCCAGACCCAGTCGACGACCTGCTTGACGCGGTAGGAGGGGGCTCCCAGGGAGGCAAGCTCGCCGGCGAGCTGGTCCTGCGAGAGGGAGCGGATGTTGGTGCGGCCCGAGATGGGGGAGGGCGTTTCTGTGGGCATGGGCAGACCTCGTCTGTGTGGGCCCTCCAAGGAGGGCGTGTGGGGTATCCTCATGGGGGGCGATGAGATCGCCCGTGCTGAGAGTCTAGCGCACAGGGATGGGTATTCCGGGTGAGGAGCAAGGTCATGATTGGAACGGACAGCGTTTTGGACTGCAAGGTCGCCCTTCTCACGGGCGGATGGTCAGACGAGCGCGAGATTGCCCTCGCCTCGGCACGGGGCTGCCTCTCTGCCATGGAGCGGGCAGGCTTTGCCCATGTCGACATGATTGACGTCGCCGAGCCCGGCTTTGCCAGCCGTCTCGAGCAGGGCGGCTATGACGTGGTGTTCATTGCCATGCACGGGCGCTATGGCGAGGATGGCTGCGTCCAGGGCCTGTGCGAGCTGCTGCACATCCCCTACACCTTCTCGGGTGTCCTCGCCTCGGCGCGTGCGACCGAAAAGGACGTCGCGAAGCAGGCCTATGCCGCCGCCGGGATTCCCATTCCCGCCGGCAGGGAGGTCTCTAAGGCCGACCTGACAAACGAGGGCCTCGTCGATGAGCTCGTCACCGCATACGGCCTTCCCCTCTTTGTGAAGCCCGCGAGCAATGGGTCGAGCTACGGCGTCACGCGTGTGACGGAGGCCGAGCAACTGTCCGGTGCCCTCGCCCACGCGCTCGAGAACGACAGCCACGCGCTGGTGGAGGAGTGCATCACCGGAACCGAGATCACCGTCCCCGTGCTGGGCAACGAGGATGCCTTCGCCCTTCCCATCATCGAGATCAACACGGGAGCCGAGTTCTACGACCTCAAGGTCAAGTACGAGCCTGCGTCGCTGCACCATGTCATTCCCGCCCGTCTTGACGAGGACGTCTATGCACGCGCCCAGGAACTCGCCGTTCGTGCCCACCACGCCCTTGGTTGCGCCGGAGCCTCGCGCTCGGACTTCATCATCAAGGCCGACGGGACGCCCGTCATCCTCGAGACCAATACCATCCCGGGCATGACGGAGACCTCGCTGTTCCCCGACTCCGCACGTCATGCGGGCATCGAGTTCCCCGAGCTCTGCACGAGGCTCATCAAGCTTGCCCTCGAGCGCTAGCGCTGGGGGACGCCGCCACATGACGATAGAGGACCTCCTTCTTCCCGACACGCCCGAGAGCGTGCGCAGGGCCTACCTGTCCCTTCCCGAGCGGGCGGCCACGGCCGACTTCGGCCTGCTCGAGGAGGACGTGGTCGTGCTCGACACCGAGACGACGGGTCTCTCGGTCCGTACCTGTGGCCTCATCGAGATCGCCGCGGTGCGCCTTGCGGGTAGGCAGGTCCAGGACCGCTATCACAGCTTCGTCCATCCCGGCATGCCCATCCCTCCCGAGATCCGCGCGCTGACCGGCATATCCGATCTCGACGTCACCGACGCCCCCTCGCCCGAGGAGGCGGTGGCGGGCCTTGCCGACTTCGTGGGCGGCTCGCCGGTCCTCGCCCACAACGCGACCTTCGACCGCTCGTTCATCGAGGCCGTCCACGGCGGCTCGAAGGTGAGCGACCTGTGGATAGACCCCCTCGCGCTCTCGCGCATCGCCCTGCCGCGCCTTTCCAGCCACAGGCTTGCCGACATGGCCGAGGCCTTTGGCTGTGCCTCGGTCTCGCATCGCGCCATGGACGACGTCGAGGCCCTTGCAGGCATGTGGAGGGTCATGCTCTGTGCCCTCTCCGACCTTCCTGCGGGCCTTCTGTCGCTCATGGCGGGCATGCACGAGGAGGTCGACTGGTGCTACCGCCCGGTCCTCACGCACCTCGCCCTTGCCGCGGGTGACGCACCGCTCTCGATGCCTGCCGTGCGCAGGGAGCTGCTCTCTGGCACCGCCGACGTGATGAGGGTGGACGCCCTCGAGCGCGTGCCCCTCTGGTCCCCGACGAAGGCCGAGGTGGAAGGTGAGTTTGGCGCCGACGGTATCGTCGGGAGGATGTATGGGCAGTTCGAGCGTCGACCGGAGCAGGTCGCCATGGCCGAGCACGTCCGCCGGGCCCTTGCCACGTCGTCCCATCGCTGCATCGAGGCGGGGACAGGAGTTGGGAAATCAGTTGCCTATTTGCTTCCCCTCGCGCTCTTTGCCAAGGGTAACGGCATCACCTGCGGCGTCGCGACCAAGACGAACGCCCTCACCGACCAGCTCGTCTCCCATGAGCTGCCGGCATTGGCACGTGAGGTGCCCGGTGGGCTCACCTTCTTCAGCCTCAAGGGCTACGAGCACTATCCCTGCCTGAGGAGAGTCATGCACTCGGTCGACGCGGACCTGCCCGTCGACCAGGCAGAGGACCGCACGCGCACCGCGCACGCCATCGGACAGGACATGCTGACCGCGATCGCCGTCACGCTCTCGTATGCCGCCCAGTCTCCCTCGGGGGACCTCGACTCCCTGGGCATTCGCTGGCGGTCCGTGCCGCGGCACATGCTCGTCACGACGCCCGACGAGTGCCAGCGCACGCGTTGCCCCTTCTACCCCAACCTCTGCCTCGTGCATGGTGCGCGCCGCAGGGCGGCAGCCGCGGACATCGTGGTGACCAACCACTCGCTGCTGCTTGCCAACGTCGTCACGGAGGGGAGGGTCCTGCCTCCCATCCGCCACTGGGTCGTGGACGAGGCTCCCTCCCTTGAGGCGGAGGCGCGCAGGCAGTGGGCGGTCGAGGTCTCGGCAAGCCGCTCGAGGGCGGCCTTCGAGGCCATTGGCGGGACGAGGTCGGGCACCATTCACCAGCTGCTCTCGCAGGCCACGCAGGTGGAGGGCTCGACCCTGCTCATGGGCCTGCTCGCAAAGGCCGCGGCATCGGTCTCTAGGGCGAGCGTCGCAATGGGCGAGCTCTTCGACGCGGTCGCCGGCCTCGTGGCCATCGCCCCGCGCGGCGGCTATGACGCGGTGACCGTGTGGCTGGGGCCCGAGGCGCGCGAGACCCCCGAGTGGGCGCGCGTCTCGGAGGCGGGCGAGCACGCCTGCTTCTGCCTCGACGAGGCCATCGAGTTCCTCGAGGAGGCAGTCGGCAAGCTGGGCGAGGCGACGAGTGGTCCGGCGGCAGACGCAGGCGACGACATCCGCGTGCTCAAGGACCTCGACGATGCCATCCGCGTCATCGTCGACGGGACCGACACGAGCTACGTGTACTCCGCCGAGGTCAACCGCAACCGCGCGCGCGGCGGGCAGGAGCGCCTGCTGGCCGAGAAGGTCGACGTTGGCGCCGAGCTTGCCCAGAGGTGGCTCCCCGAGGTGCTGAGCGCCTGCTTCACCTCGGCGACGATCGCGGTCGGCGACGATTTCTCGCACTTCGAGCACTCGGTGGGCCTCGACCAGCTCGAGGCATCGTCCCACGAGTCGGCGCGGCTCGACTCGAGCTTCGACTTCGACAGGAACATGCGCGTGGTGGTCGCGCGCGACATACCCCAGCCCAACGACCCCCGCTACCTGGAAAGGCTTGCGGACCTGCTCTTCGACGTCCACGTGGCCATGGGCGGGTCGGTGCTCACGCTCTTCACCAACCGACGCGAGATGGAGGGTGTCTACAAGGTCCTCCAGCCCCGTCTTGCCGACGTCGGCCTCGACCTCGCCTGCCAGGATCGTGGTGGGACGCGCCAGCTGCGCGAGCGCTTCATCGCCGAGAAGAGCCTGTCGCTGCTTGCGCTCAAGTCGTTCTGGGAGGGCTTCGACGCCGCGGGGGACACGCTGCGCTGTGTCGTCATCCCCAAGCTGCCGTTCGCGAACCCCAACGACCCCATCGGCAAGGAGCGCGAGCGCCGCGAGGACCGCGCGTGGTGGCGCTACTGCCTGCCCGAGGCGGTGCTCTCGGTGAAGCAGGCGGCAGGGAGGCTCATCAGGACCTCGACCGACCAGGGGATCCTCGTGCTTGCCGACTCGCGGCTCAAGACCAAGAGCTACGGCAGGCAGTTCATCTCGTCACTCCCCTCGCGGAGCGTGGTCGAGCTCGAGACGCGCAACATCCGCCGCTTCATCGAGACGTGGCGGAAGGGCCTGCGATAAACGAACCCCTGCTAGATGGTGGCAAGAAGACCTTCCGCCACAAGACGGGTGCGCTCCGCGAGCTCGGGGTCGTCGGTCGTTGCCGTGCCTCCGCAGGCGGCGAGCCGTCGTGCCAGCCAATCGCCGCCATAGTAGGGGAGACGTGCCTCGACATAGCCCTCGCGCTCCTCGATGACCTCGAGCTTGGGCCACCACAGGGTGACGAGCACGGATGGGTCGGAGAACCGGACGGTCACCAGGCGCTCTTGTGCCTGGAGGGCATTGTCGCGCTGGGTTGCCGGCCCGTCATCCTCGACCTGGGACATCCGGTCTGAGCGGAAGATGCGCGGACCCCCGCGAACCACGTCGTAGGCGTCGACGTACCACGCACCGTCAGACTGGCGCACCCCCGTGGGCTCGGCATGGCGCTCGTTGGGCTGGGAGTCCAGTCGTCCTTGGTAGAGGAACCTGATGCGCCTGCCGGTGCAGAGCGCCTGGACGCACCGCTCGAGTGCGGTGGTGTCCGAGCCGCCGGACGGCGCGTCGGTCCGCTGGGTCTCGTCGGCGCTGACGTCAAGGGACGCCATGGTGCCCATGATGGATTTGCGCAATGAGTTGCCTTCTGAGATCCCGATGCGGTCAAAGGCCGCGATCAGGGCGAAGGTCTCGTCCCTTGTGAGCCTGAGACGCCTGCCCCTCACGCCACCTTCCACGAGGGCGACGTCGGGGTCCCCGTCCTTGAAGTAGAGCGGAAGGAAGAAGTCGTCTCCCGCGGGAAGCACCTTGATCGACTCGATGAGACGCTCCGCGAAGTCGTCGGAGTTCGAGAACCGCCGCGCCACCGCATGGACGTTCACCATGTCGCCGTCCTCGGTGAGCCCGCCGAGGATGGCGAGCATGAGGCGCGTGAGCTCCGAGCCTCCCGGCCTGCCCGCGCGGTCCTTCCTAGCAGCCATCGTGCACCCCCTCGAGAATCGAGCGGAATTCCTCGACGACCTCGGTCGGAGAGAGGGGCGTCACGCCCGCCGCCACCGCCCAGGTCGCTGCGGCCCGCGGGTCGGCGACGTCTGCCTCGAGCACGAGGCGCCCCTCCTTGCGCGTGATGGTGCCTGCGGCCTTGACCTCGGTGCGGACCTCTGCCTCGAGCGCGTCGGGAACGAGGAAGGCTCCCTGGCAGAGCGACGCGCCCATCTGAAAGGGGAGGCGGATGTGGTCGTCGACGCAGAAGTCCTCGGGAATCTCGTAGGCAAGGCCCTTCACGAGGCTTGCCGAGAGGACCCTGTCGGACCTGAGGTTCCTGACGTGACTCCCGTCGAGGCCATCCTCGGAGACAGGACAGGTCACGAAGTAGAGGTGCTCGCGCAGGGCAAACGTGCCAAGCGTCGCCACGCGTCGGGCGGAGACGTTGCCCGCTGCGTCCGAGTAGTCGATGTCACAGGCAATGCGGCGCAGGAAGGCGGCGCGCATGGTCGAGACGGGGGCGGGCAGCTTCGCGAGACGTATCCCCTGGGCGTTGGGAAGGACGTCCTCGAAGGAGTTGTTGACCTTGGCGAGGGCGAGCATGAGCTCGTTGCCGTAGGGGAAGGTGGGGTCCGAGCAGAGGGGCTGGCACATGAGGTCGACGACGAGGGCCTCGTCATCGGTGAGCCCGCTCGTCTCGACGGTTGCCAGGGGGTCGAGTCGCCAACCACCCTCGCGCGTGAGACCGCCCTCGACCTGCTCGATGTCGAGGCCGAGCTCGGACAGGGCGTTACGGTCACGGAGGAAGGCGCGGTCGAAGGCATCGCCGGTGCGGTCGGGGTAGAGTGCCGTCCTGATCTCGGAGGAGGGGACGGGAGAGGACGAGTTCATGAGCATGAGCGCGAGGCCGGCGACGCGCTGGGCCCGCTCGTCATCCCTGTTGAAGTCGAAGGACCGAGCCTCGAATGCGTCGTCCATGGAACCTCCTCCCGTCGCAGACCGACGCCCATATCCTCGCATGGTATCCCAAGAGGGGCGGGAGGGCTCGCCACAACGCCTACTGGTCGGTACGGAAGAGGAAGCTTCGGGAGCATGAACGGGCAATAGGTGTCGTATACTTGTAGATTGGTATGGAACGCGCGCACGAGAACGTCGCACGAATCGATAACGAAAGGCCTAGACATGGCAACGAGCACAACCGACTACCTGGACTACCTCGACCAGCAGATTGGCATTGCGCCCGCCAACAGCCAGGAGGAGCTCATGGCCTCCGAATGCCTGGAGAGGCTCTTTGGCTCCCACGGTCTTGAGACCACCGTCCAGGAGTTCGACATGCCCTCCGCGGCACCGATGGTCCGGGGCATCATCCAGGTCCTGCTGTTTGCGGGCGTCCTGCTCTCGGGCCTCACGATGACCCCCATCGTCATCCCCGCGGTCCTCGTCGCGCTCGCCGCAGGTGCCCTGCTCATCTCGGACACCCTCGGCTACCGCGCCCTGAGGATGCTCGGCCCCTCGGGCAAGAGCCAGAACGTCATCGCGTACCACCCCAAGACCGGTGACCTCGCGACCAAGGGCAGCAGGCCCATCGTCATCACCGCACACTACGACACCCCCCGCGAGAGCATGCTCGCGCGTCCTGAGGTCGCCCGCTTCCAGGGCATCATCAAGCAGGTCGCCTTCGTGTGCATGCCCGTTGCCACGGTCCTCGCCCTCATCCAGCTCTTCTTTGGCTCCGCCACGCTCGCGCGCAGGATCGTGTGGCTCATCGCGCTCGTCGCGACCCTGCCTGTCGGCTTCCTCGGCGTGTGCGCCATCATGGACAGCGTCGCCGCCTGCACCATCGGCGCCAACGACAACAAGTCATCCGTCGCCGCGCTCCTTGGTGTGCTCGAGGCAGTGAGCCCCAGCTCGGGCAAGCTCGCGATCGAACGCCGCGCCGCCGAGCCCGAGACCTACGGCGTGCGCCATGGCGCCGAGGCGATCATCTCCCTGGGGATGCTCCCCGAGGACTGCGAGATCGTCTATGTGGACGAGACGCCCGAGGAGGTGTCGACGCCCGAGCCTGTCGAGGAGGAACCGGAACAGGAGCAGGAGGCCGAGGAGGAGCCCCTCATGGGCGACGGGGACGACAGCGGCCTCGTGGCCATCGACGTCGACCCGGATGCCACCGCTCCGGTCATGGCCACCGAGAGGAAGGCTCCCCCTACGCCGGACGACCCCTCCTGGGGTACCACGGACTTCCGGCCCAACCCCGAGAACGTTGCCCGCAGGGCCCACCTCTTCGACCTGCCCGACCCCTCGCAGAGCGGCTCCGACCCGCTCGACCTCGGCATCCCCGAGAGCCCGTCGCAGGCCTCCTTCGACGACGCCAAGACCACGGTGTTCCGCGCGACGCCTGCTGCCGAGGCGAGCGCCGAGGAGCGGACGGAGGCGCAGAGGAACCGCTTCTTCGCCCGTAAGCGCAAGCAGCAGATCGAGTCCATGAGCGAGTGGCTTGGCGTCGACGAGAACTTCGATGCCAAGGAGGGCGGCCGCTCCATCGGCTCCTGGGACAACTTCAACGACGACAAGGACGACCAGGGCGGCTGGAAGGGCGGCGCGGCCCTTGACCCGAAGCTCCGCGACACCGACGCCACCGAGGTCGCGGACGAGCAGGACGGCCTGCTCATCGACGGCGATGACGTCGTGGAGCAGGAGATCTTCCCCGATGCCGAGCTTGGCGTCGAGGACCTGCAGGACGCCATTCTCGAGATGGACGACGAGGCGCTCATCGCACACGACATCTGGTTCGTCGCCCTGGGCGCGTCGGCCCTCGACCACGCGGGCATGAACGCCTTCCTCGCCGAGTACCGCAAGACCTGCCGCGGTGCCTTCGTCATCAACCTCGACAGCGTCGGTGCGGGCGAGCTGACCGCCATCTCCTCCGAGGGCATCTACAACCGCCGCCGCGCCGACAGGCGCATGCTCAGGCTCTTCTCGAACACGGCGAAGGACCTGCATGTCGAGCTCGCGCAGGCGGCACACAACTGGGGCGACACCGACGCGACCGCTGCCATGAGGTCGTCCATGCGCTCGGTCACGATCATGGGCTTGAACGAGAGCGGCATGCCCGCGCTCTCGGGCACCCCCCAGGACCTCCGCGAGAACGTCGACGACGACCAGGTCGCCTCCGTCGCGAGGATCGTCACCGAGCTCATCCGTCGCTCGTAGGCAATTGCACGATGGCATGTCCCGCAAGGGGGAGCATCCCCCTTGCGGGCTTTTCATGGCCTCCGGCGTCTAGTAGATCCTGCGCGGCGGGCGGGGCCGCCTGACGCGAGACGCCAGGAACAGGATGCCGGTGCCGAGCGCCGCGAGTGCTGCGAGGAGGGCACCTCCCGGAAGCTCGTCGCCGGTCTTGGGGGTTGGGCTCGGCGTTGGCCTGGGGGTCGTCTGGGGAGTGGGCTCCGTGGGCTTGCTGGGCTCCTGGGGGGTCTCGGGCTCCGGGGGCTTCCTCCCGTCCGAGACGGGAATCGTCTGGTCGGGACTCGAGAGGTCGGCATGGCAAGCCACGATCTCGCCCTCGCACCATAGCTCCTCGAAGGCGACGACGCTTCTGCCCGCAAGGCCAGACAGGTCTACCTCGAGGGGGACCTCGGCTGCCTCGCTGCTCGAGTGGGGAGTGAGCCTGACGGACGAGGCCTCGCCTATCTGCTCCCCGGTCTCGCTGTCGTGAAGCGTCCCGACAAGCTCGTACTCCCTGCCCCTGTCGAGCCCCTCGCAGGTCACGACGTCCGTCAGGGTCACCTTGTCAGCTGGCGCCTGCCGCTCGCCCTCATAGAGCAGAACCGTTCCCACGCTCGGCAGGGAGTCGTCGCTCACCGTGCCGCGATCGACGACATGACCGTCGCGTGTGACGAAGACCCTGAAGGTGACGAGGTCGAGGCCCTCGTTCGCGGCACAGCGGAGCTCCTGCACCGTGTAGCTGTCATAGGGAAGGGCGCCGTCGTCGAGGGGAGGCGCCTCGTGCTCGAGGTCACCGGCAAACCAGACGCCCGCCTCGGGGTCGAGCAGGCTCGCGTCGGCGGACGGGGTGCCGCCATCGCTTCTCACGAGCGCCGCGTCGTTGGCGTTGGTCCGCGCGTCGTGGGGGAAGCGCTCGGAGTCGAACTCGCCGTTCTCGTCCGTCACGGCGAGATGGGACTCGCCGGTCGTGTCGGAGGTGATGAGGAAGGGGCAGGGACCCACCACCGCCTGGGTCTCGGCATTGACCTTGTTGAAGTGCAGGCCCCCGCGCATGACCTGGTCGGCGACGGAGTCCTCGGGGGAGGAGAGGTCGTACATGTGGCCGTTCTCCCGGACCTCCACCACGGCAGACCAGTCCTCGTCGAGCTCGTAGCCCGTGGGGGCCTTGGTCTCGCGGATCGAGTAGGTGCCATAGGGGAGGGCGTCGTCTGCGGTGCGCGCCATGCCCTCCGCATCGGTCGTCAGCGAGGCCACCACGTCGCCTGGGGCATAGGTCACGTCATCGACGACGACCGCCTGCGTTGACTCGAGGGTCACCTCGAGGACGGCGCCCGCCAGGGTCGCCCCGCCCTGTGGCGCGTGCGCCATGGTCTCGCGCGAGACCTTTCCCAGCGCCAGGCCACCGCGGATCACGGCGTCCTCGCAGGGGTCCTCCACAAGCGACACCACCTCGTGGCCACGGACCTCGACGGAGACCGACCACTCCTCGTTGGGCAGGTAGCCCTCTGGCGGCGTGGCCTCGGTCACGCGGTAGTCGCCATAGGGCAGGACTCCCTCGCCCGTGGAGGCGACACCCTCCGCATCCGTCTTGATGCGCAGGACCTCCTCCCCGGGCTGGTAGGTCTTGCCTCCCACCACCACGGGGCCGGGACCGGTGCTCGCGACCGAGAACACCGCCTCGGCGAGCGTCGCGTCCCCCTGTGCCTCGGGACCCGTCTGGGAGTCTGCCTTGTGGACCTCCAGACCACCCCGCACCACTTGCTCGGACACGTCCCCGACCTTCTTCCATGACCCCAGGCCCACCACGCGCGCCTTCGTCCCCGACTGCTCCACGTGGGCGACCAAGGGGGTGGGGAGGGGCTCGTAGCCCTCGGGAGGGGTCACCTCGCGCACGACGAGGGTGCCGAGGGGAAGGGCGACGGAACCCCCGTCGAGGGCAGCCCCCTGCGTCACCACGCGTGCGTCCAGGGTGGCGGTGCCGTCGGCCCCGGTCGTGACCGTCCAGCGCATCCAGGGACTTGCGGGGAGCGACCCTGCGTCAGGGGAGCCCCGATAGAGGCTCACCTCGAGCGTCGCCCCCGCGAGCGTCGCCGCACCTTGGGCGACGGGGGAGCCGTCGGCGTCCACCTTGCGCAGCACGAGGGGGATTCGGTAGCGGAGGGGCACCTCGCTCACCTCGAGCGTCGCGGTCTCGCCGGCACCCACCGTGACCTCGTGCGCATTGAGGTCGACCTCGTATCCACGGGAGGCCCCCTTCTCCTTCACCCAGTAGGTCCCCGCGGGGAGCGGCTCCGAGGTGGCCTTGCCCGCGACGTCGGTCGTGATGGTCTCGACGGCAACGGTGCAGGCGCGGTCGGAGTAGATCGTGTAGCTTGCCCCCTCGAGGCCGTAGCAGTCGTTCTTGTCAGTCACTGCGGGGTTCGCCGACCGCTTGACGATGGCGATCCTGCCCTGGGGCAGCACCTCGAGCATGTTCTGGTGGCTGTTGTCGGGGGAGACCCAGATCTTGGACGCACGGTCCCAGGGACCCGTCTTGCCGGCATACCCCAGGGCCTCGCGGGCGAGGTTTGCGGCAATGCTCACGTCGTTTCTGGTGGCACCGTCGCCAACGGCGTCGACTCCCAGGACGGTGACCCCGCTGTAGCTGCAGTCCCCCTGCAGCATCCACACGGCGAGCTGGGAGGCCTTCTGCGGGTTGTCGGGACTGTGGCCGTTGAGGGAGGGGTCGATCGGATAGAGCTTGGTGGCAAGCCAGGCCAGCGCGTGGGGGTCGGCGCGGGTCAGGGAGCTCGTGGCCTCGCCCGTGTAATACCAGGTGTTGTAGGTGACGCCCTTGGGACCATGCCGCTCGTACTCGGCGCAGTAGCCCTTGTTGCCCGTGGTGGTGAAGAAGTCGGCGTACATGACGTACTCGCCCATGCGGTTGTAGTCCCAGTACTCGCTGCCCGTCTCGGCGTGGGCGCGCCCGGCGAAGAGCGGGGCGAGGACGAGGGCGAGGGTGGCGAGGAAGGTCAGGGCCATGATGGCTGCCCTGTCGCGCATTCCCGCGTGGCCTGTGCTGGAGGGCCTTCCCCCGCGCGGGACCGCCCCTCCCCGGAGCCGTGCCCTCCTTGGCACGCCATGTGGTTGGGTCACGTTCGTGCCCCTGGGATGTGTGGGTGACTTGATGCTGTTGGGCGCCATCGCTTCTTCTCCTTGTCCTCGTCGGCGGGCGGGAAGGCAAGGATGGCAGGTGACCCCTTACAGAAATAAGTGACCATGCAGACCATCTACCTGCAAAAACCTAGCAAGGGTTCCAAACAGGCCCCTAGCAGTGCAGGTGGGGCGAGACGTTTTTGGGCAAGGGCAGATCTCGGTCACATGGGGTGTTTCCGTGGCGAGAATTTCGATATGATAGAATCCTCACATATGCGGGTGTCGCCAAGTGGTAAGGCCCCAGCTTCCCAAGCTGGTATCCGCGGGTTCGAATCCCGTCACCCGCTCCATCGGATAAGCCGGGCCCCCCAAAGGGGCCCGTTCCATCTGGACCGGCGGGGCCGGTCGGGCAGAAGGAGGACATGCATGAGCATCCCCATGACGATCAACGAGGTCCGTAACGCGATGAAGGGGCTCATCAGTCCGCTCAACCGCTATGCCAACCTGCTCGTGGCTGACGGGGCTGCCATCCAGCCCGGCCAGGAGCTCGTCGTGAGCGCCCCGGTGGAGGCCGTCGACTTCACGCGCACGGTCGTCCGCGCCGCCTATGCGCACGGCGCCAGCCACGTCACCGTCATCTGGGGCGACGACGCGGTCTCCCGCATGGAGTACGAGAACTGCCCGCTCGAGCGCTTCGAGAAGACCCCCACGTGGAAGGTCGAGCAGCTCAACTCGCTGGCAGAGGCGGGGGCGGGCTTCCTCTTCCTCGATGGCGAGGGCCCCCACGCGCCTGCCGGCCTCGACCCCCCCACACCCGCCACCCCCACC
>ODAI011556164.1_pt1 | contig 19768 bp, 16 predicted proteins | sample 1539321 | NCBI WGS metagenome assembly ODAI01 (sample SAMN02144231, study PRJEB22623) | gut metagenome | biome: sheep rumen | host: Ovis aries | place: New Zealand
AAAAGAATAACCTGTAGCACGAGTCAAAGTGAGGTTTCTGCATGAACGAGTGTTACCAGACTTTGTCACAATGTTGTTACCGTATGCAGTCACGCCCTCAGGCAAGAACAACAAGCAGTTACCATTGATTGTTGACATCTCGACATATCCGAGATCACCATCAATCTTGCAATCAGACAAATCAACATAACACAAATCGTTATTACCAGCAAGGCTTGCGAGATATGTCTTTACGTCACTTGCAGAATAAACGTTATACTTCTTACCTGCAGCTGCACCTATATATGCTGAGCCGTTGCTCTTCTTTGATTCCTTAATATATACTTCAGGAACATCTATTGTCTGCTTAGAACCAGGAGTGAAACTTGCCACAACCTTAAGTGAGTTAAAATCAGCACTCTCTCCAGATGTCCAAGGAACAAGATTTGTCTCGTTGCAGACCAAACTTCCATTAGTTGAAGTCAGCTTCACACCCTTTGCAGTTGGATACATTGCATTCGCAGCAATTTTAGTTACAGATGCAGGAAGAGTCTTTGTACCTATATCCTCTGTAATACCAAGCACTGTAGTCTGGTTCTTGTTGCAAAGAATATCTCCACCCAAAGCAGAAGAATATGTCTGGTTGTTTGCATCAACATCAAAATTTACGATTGTCTTAGCACTTAAATTCTGCTTGATAGAATTGATAGAAGAGCCAACCATTAAATTAACGAACTTTTCATTGCCTGCCAATGCATTCGCAGGAATTTCTGTCACACTGAACTGCTTCGTATCATTAACATATTCTGCATAAAAGTATTTGTTTCTGCCACCATAATTTGACACAGAAAATGAATAAACTGGCTTATAGACAATTTCGCCTCCTTCCTCTTCCTGAGAATAAAATAATTCGTTAAGATATTTTTCCTTAGAAATTGGATAACCAATATAATCATATTCCACGTCCGAAGGAATTTCAGAGCCACGCACAAAGACTAAACCCTGCGACTCATTTTGTTCCTCAGCCTTTTTAGCGATATTATAGCCAAACCAATATTGTCTATATGAATCATACACTTCCCAATGATCGTCACAATCATCAGCATCAAAAGCCACAGTACTCACTGGAAGAGTAGCCAAATTAGATGAAAAATCGCCAAAAAACAAACTTGCTTTATCATCGACGCTTACAAACTTAGGATTATATGTCAAAACTCTACCAGACACTGTCAAAGTGCCATTGCCACCAAATTCAATATAATACGCACCATCGTCATCTTCAATGTCTCTTACTTTAGCTTGAAATCCATCAGACAAAGTCAAAGTACCCATTTGCGTCCATGTAAATTTTTTTGGATCATAGGAATAATTCACATTCATATAACTGACAGATGTCTGTGCATAAGCAGATGATGAGAGCAGCAAAGCGAACAACGTGCTGAATATGTTATATCTTTTCATAATTCATCTATTAAAATTACGCAAAATAGCAAATGCAAACATGGTTTTATGAAAAACGCACATTTGCAAATGCTTTTTCATGTAAGTAGAACGAATAAAATTAAAGTTCCATAAGATTAGAGCCTTTTCTTAGTCTTGCCTCTCCTTCGTCGCCACCCTGACTTGGCGTTGGACCATCAATTGGCTTATCTGGTACTGGATTAGCGCCAGAACCAACAAGAAGATTTGCTCTTAAAAGACCTGCTCTACTGTAACTTTCAGGAATCTGATATTTTTTCTTCATAGCTATATAATATTTTTTCACCATGGCAACTTTACAGTTGTACCCTGATAATGTTTATACTACTTTTTTGCTTAATATTTAACCTAATTCATTTGGATTGAATCCAAAATTATTGCAAAAGTATGTAATAGTTTTTAAACACACAACAAATTACGGCACACGAGCATCAATTTATAACTTTTTTAACATTTTTTTACACTTAAAACACAAGAAACAGTCTAATTGAATTACACGCAAAGCAATTCTGTGTGCGTACAAACCATAGAACTCCTCACCCACTTTTTGCGCAAAACAATACCAACTAAAAAAGTCATAGGGTGACTTCAACAGCCACCCTAATCCTTTTTAGTAGTATCTCTCGGTAAAGACACACTAAAAACATCGTATCAAAAAATATTTATCTTACGTATATCTTCTTTGTGCCATTAGTTGTCTTTACGAGATTGAGTCCCTTCTGGAGCTCACTTATCTGCTTGCCATCAGCTGTGAAGATTGCGAGCACCTCTGGCTCTGCATCGTCAAAGTCAATTGTCTCAACAGCTGTTGCGTCGTTGTCAAAGAGTTCTGACTCATCATCAATAACCCTGAAAGCTAAAGAACGAGGTCTTGCGCTACTACTTGAAGCGTTAGGAACGATATATGCTCTATAAGACTTGATTTTACATGTACCACTTCCTGTAAGATAAGAGAAGCCATTGTTCTTAATATAATAGCCATCAGAAATCATTGTTTTCTTCAAAGTACCGCAGAAATCAAAATCAACATGAGACCTTGTCATACCATCATAAGTATAGATACTATCTGTATCAAATTTTTCAGTTGTAAGAAGCGCATTCTTTGCATTAACAACCAAATTCTTACTCTTGCAATAGAATATTACAGGCTGACCTGCAGGCACTTCCTCATTAGGATTAATGAGCATAAGTGTGATAGGATCGCTTGACTTGTTGAAAGAGCCCTCCTCAATGCGATATACAGAAAAGTTCTGTCCCTTTGGAGTGTAAGCAAATGGAAGACACAATGTACCCCAGTTCTTTCCATTCATATCACGGATATATGTTACGTCCCTTGCATAAACATTTTTGTTAAAATAAGGATACGCAGAATCAGCTTTATAATCAGGAGCGGTTTCATCGATTGTAACTTCATCTTTGAAGAGACCATAGTCAACCTCTACGCTCTGTATATTCAATATTGCACTCAATTTTGCAGTTATAGTAATATAGCTGATACTGCTAAAGCCATCTTCAACTTCAAAATTATAGTCATCTATATCAGCAAACAACTCATCCTCTGGATCCAGCGCATTACTTTCCACGTTAGTAACTTCCAAACCTGCTGATCCAATTGTTGCTGTACCACCAACAGAAGTACCAGCTAAATTAAAGCGAACCTTCTTGATATACAAACCAGATGTAGAAGACGACAACATTTCACAACTTATTGTAACATATTTATCTGAATTCGCTTTACCCTGCAAAGCCAAATACTCGCCTGCCCACTTTACACCCTTGTTTGTTCTATTGCTACTATAGCCCGGAACATCAAACGTAAGAGATATGTCACCTTTTGTAAATGTCTTACTTGGAGCACCCTTTGATTCGCTGTCATTGAATTTGCTTAAATCAGTTGCGTCAAACACAACTGTCTGTGCGTTAGTAAAACCGATAAATACAAATAACGCAATGATAAATGATACGACCTTTTTCATAATTCAAAAATTTTCCCGATTAATAAATTTGTTCACTACTCATTTCTTAGACTATAATAATAGCCCTTAACTAAAAATAAAACTAAATCTTAAAATTGGCTTGTTCTATAACTTAACTACTTAGATGAATAATAATATAGGTATATTCTTACGAATGCTTAAAGACGATTCCTGTTCACTGATTACTGCTCTTCACGTTTCAAACATATATATAATATACCATGCGTGCCTCGCAAAAACGAGTCATTAATCTTCTTTTTGGCATCCAAAGTAATTAAATAAAACTTACCTTAAGAATGTTCTAAATTTGTTACTTTCTTTTCTTTTTCTTTAATTGTTCGATGCAAATGTATGGAGTATTTTTCATTCCACCAAATGTTTTTTAAAGAAATTTACAGATATTTTTTAATATCTTATCGTACCACACAAAACCAACAAGTTACAAAAGTGTGCAACCCAGCTTTTGCTAAGTCGAGTTTACAAAAACAGCCCTTTCAACATCAGGAATATCAAACATTTAAGGCCCAAAATTAAAGTGTATATTTGACACAAATTGCGCAGTATTGCGCAGCGAAGCGGGTGAGTGTGCAAAAAAAAATAGCGAAAGCAGAGAAAGACCCTCACCCCAGCCCTCCCCCTCTATGGGGAGGGAGTAGATTACTCTGAACGACAAAATAACGAACAATCTAACCAACATCCTCCCCATAGAGGCGAATGAGGGCGCAGAAGAGAGACTAAATGTCTCTCTGTCCCGAAATGAGGGGAGAGCAGTGCTCTGCTCGACGGAGGTCAAAGAGGTGCCCGAAGGGCGGAGAGGGTCTTCCTCCTTGCCTCCGTGTGCTCCGTGGGAGACTTAAAAACAGTGAGTTATAGACAATGATATTTGTTTGTCTTGCAACCCTTGTCTCGAACTCGCGTTTACTCGTCTGCAAAGATAGCACTATTGAGTTAAATAGTAAGAACACAAAGCCGAAATTCTTGCTTTGTTCGTTATGAACGATACCTTTCCTTATTTTGAGTTTACCAGTTCGTAGTTTGTGCTTCTGCCCCCTTCCTCCGTACTGCGAAGGATGCCCTTGCTTATCAAGTCCTTAATGTCGCGTATCGCCGTGTCCTGTGAACAATGGTTTATCTTGTACCATTTGGACGAATTGAGTTTACCCTCAAATCCGTCAAGGAGCATGTTGAGAACCTTTCGCTGGCGTTCGTTGAGTGGCGTGTTGCGATGCTTGTCCCAGAAGGCTGTCTTATATACTATATTGTCAGTCTTTGTGAGTGCTTCTGTCAAGGCTTCCTTGAGTGATTGCAGGAACCATTCCGTCCACGGGGTCACGTCAAGGCTGCCTTTCTGTGATGCCTCAAGTGCTTGGTAATATCCTTTGCGCTTGTTGAGTATGGTGGATGAAAGGCTGTAGAAGCGTTTCTGAGTCTTGTCTGCACGTGAGAGCAGCATCTCCGTTATTGTACGGCAAATGCGGCCGTTACCGTCATCAAAAGGATGGATTGTCACGAACCATAGGTGGGCAATGGCAGCCTTAACCAAAGGATCAGTGTCTTTGCTCTCGTTGTTCACCCAGTTTATGAAGTCACTCATCATGCGTGGAACGTCCTTGCTTGGTGGCGCTTCGTAGTGCACCTTCTGGTTGCCGTATGCACCCGAGACAACTTGCATCGGCTCGTCTCCTTCTCTCCATCTTGCCACGGAAATCTTGTATGCTCCGCTATAACCCGTTGGGAATAATGCCGCATGCCATCCGAACAGACGCTCTTCCGTCAGAGCCTCTGAATAGTTGTGGGTTGCGTCAAGCATAACCTGCACCACACCCTCTATATAATGGTCCTCACGTGGGAGACCGTCATGCTCCAGTCCTAATTGGCGTGCAACGGACGAGCGTACGCTGTCCCTGTTGAGTCTTTCCCCCTCAATCTCCGAAGAATTGATGATTTCCTGCGTGAGTGTTTCCACGAACGAATCATTCTGCTCATTCATTCCGAACATTTGCAGTCGTCCCAGCAGTTGTCCACGTAGCATGTTGACATCCGCAAGGAGATTGCAAACCGAGGAGTCCTGCCAGCTCATTTCAGGCCATCCTTCTTGTTGCCATATATATTTTTGCACCATATCCAGTTCTTGTTTCTGTCTGCAAAACTATGATAATTCTTGCTTAAAACCAAATTATGCGGAGATTATTCGCTCTATTCTCCGCAAATTTGCGGAGAATAATGCCGCAAAAAATAAATCTACAATCTTATTTTGCACTAAGGTGCCCATTAAAAAAACAGTCAATAACTTTTCTCACTGACCAGCGGGAAGTAAACAGAACAAAAACAAGAAAAAACATTCTGATGCTCTCTTGGTTGGGTCGCAGGTTTTCTTTTGTTCTACTTTCCTTGGGAAAGTAAAAAAATGTTTTCTTTTGTTTTCTTATGTTTTCCTTATGTTCCTGTACAAATCCTTAGAGAATCGTAGGGAATACTAAGGGATAATGCAAGTTCATGATGTGTTTTATTTTTAATCTCCCACGGAGGCACGGAGTACACTGAGTTTTTGCATGGTTCACGGATTTTACGTAGGAGTCCTCTGAGGTCGCAGGTGCTCCTTGGAGGTCACAGAGCAAACTCGCTCATACTATAATAGTTTCCGGACGGCTCCTCTCCGTGCTCTCTTTGGAGCATGTGCGACCTTCGTGCGCTCTGATAAACTCTAAGAAAAAATCTTCGTGTACTCCGTGCCTCCGTGGGAGTTTAAAATATGTTAAGATTGGATTTAAAATTACCTCCCATTCGGTCGGTGAGAAAAGTTGCGCATTTAGCCGCCACATGGCGGCGGGTTCAGTTTAAAAAGCGACCAAGCGGATGATGTTTCCACGAAAATGTATATATTTGCAGCAAAAATAAGACTGCAATTATGAAACACATCATACCATTCACATTCATGCTCATGTGTCTGTCTTCACGCCATAGCGGTAAGACAGACGCAACAGAGGCAACAGATTCGCTTGCGGAATCATCCGATACATCCGTAGCAGCACGTCCCGTGACATCCTCATCAGATGATGGAAAGTCATCAGATGCAGCCGATACCAATAAGATAACTGAGGACATGGCATACGAAGGCGTGAACAACTATTGTCACAAGGAATACGACTGGAGCGTAGCCGAGGACAACCCTTCCATCATGTATGTAGAGAAGGGTGAGGAGACCGATACCGAGTATCAGATTATCTTCCGCAGCTACACAGGTTCCTTTGTCTATTTCTACGTCAATAAAACTACTGGCATCACCCGAATGGTGGAGCATGTACCCGCACTCAACATCACAGAAGAGTCAGGCACAATCAATCTCTCCGATTATTTAGAATGAGGAGAGTAACTTATTCAAGTTTCGCAAGTGCTCAACTTGTTAAGGTTATTAGGTTTTCGGGTTATCAGGTCGCTACGCTTTCAGGTTTGATACCTGTCTCGCGGTGGAGATGTTCAACACAGAGCGCACAGAGGGAACGGAGTAAAATATATTTTTCACTTTTCACTCTTCACTTTCATCTACAGACCTGACAACCTATCAGATGTAGCTTGCGGAAGTTGAGTTACGAAATGTTTTTGAATAATCGTGTTCGTTATGTGCCATTAAGTGAAAAAGCATGTTGATAGTTATTTTATTTGTTTCAGCCTTTGGCTGAAGTGATGACAATAATTACCAACAATTACCAATAATTGTTCCAATAAGATGTTTCAAAGTTTTTATCTCCTTAAGAGGATAGAGAGAAGTTAGGAGATATAATGAATGGAATACATGTTAATTGTTAATATCATTAAAGCAATCAGCAAATTGTGTTTGAAACCAATTGGGAGGATTGTCAACAACCTTGTGAGTGCCATTTCCACCAATGTGTAATGCTACAATCTGTCCGTATTTTGAATTACCATCAATGAAGGTGATATTGTCGAATAGCTTCAGATGTTTGCGTGTATTGACAAGTCCTTCATTGAAGTTGAAACGAATCACTTCGTCTGTAACATCGTGTCCTCCTGTTAGTACACGATGGGTTACACGACTCACGCTTTCGTCTTCAGAATAAAGACCAAAATAGATAAGTGAGATTTTGAAGCCAACAGATTTGAATTCATTAATCATGCGTAGCACCATGTCTGAAGAGAAATTTGTTTCAAATGCAAAGTTTGATTTCTGTTCCAATGCTTCGTTCTTACGTTTTTCAAGTTCTGATGCCACATAGCCACTTATCCAACGGTCAGGCCAGTCTGCATGCTCATGACGTAGTTGCAGCATCAGTTTGTCTCCGTCGAAAGATGTTGTGTTAACATAAAACGGACAGAGACGACTCTTGCCAGCACCATTTGGTCCTGCTATTATTGTTAGTTCTGGACGTCGTTCCATTATTTTTTGATTAGGTAGGCATATCTGCCTTGGCCAGGAGCGGCAATTCTGTGCAAGATGCGGTATGTGCGTGTTTGGCGGTCAAGTGCCACATGGTCTTCGCTACCGTCAGGATTGGCAAGGTATATGTTGCCTGAGTTGTCAAAGAAGGGAACTGATATTCCGCGTTGCCATGAGTCAAGGTAGATGTGCTCTATCTCGTTGCTTGCATTGCGGTTAGCCTCGTAGGCTGTCTTTCCGTTAGGAAGTAATATGTTGTTTATGTCTTTGTATGTACACATATTCTTGACATTGTTATTATTTTACGCCACAAAATTACGAAATGTTTTTGAATAATCATGTTCGCTATGTGCCATTAAGTGAAAAAGCATGTTGATAAATGATTATTTCTTGTAAAATAATATCAATTTAAAAAATCTTTGTAACTTTGTGGCTACATTACCGTTCGTCTGTCACATACCAATCTGACTGAGGGTAATGTACTACATATTGAAAGGCGTTACTGACGCTTTGTTTTTGTACTTCGAAACTTAGGAACTTTTGAATTGCAAACAAAAACAAATGCAGAAGTGACCTTACGGAGGTGTTATATACTTTTCCGTAAGTGTGCTGCGAGGATTGTGTGTCCTCACATGCACACTTTACGGTTGTTTATATATACTTCAACGTGGGTGTTTACTCTGTCTGTTTTTTGCAAGGGTTTCCTAAGACCTCGAAGTGAAACAGGCAGAAGTAAAACATCCGCGTTTTTTTTATGTAGTCATTTACTGATTCTTATAGTAGTTCGCTTTGGATGTTTTGCGCGAAAACAATTAGAACAAGATATAAGGCAAGAAAAAAAGAATCTGATAAATACACGAACGAGAATCATTTCGCTTCTGGCGACATAAAACTGGAAATTTGAATCAAACAGAAGCAGAAAGGGATAATGACCTCGCACGTAAAAATTACGTGGGGGGATTTGTTATGCTTTTTCTGTAGCGTTTCCAGTCGCTTATGTCGCAAGCATAACACCCCTACGTTTTATGGACGCAGGGGCTTTTTTATGCCTGTGAGGCAAATATATGGCAACAGTTGAGAAAGATATCAACGCAAGTTCAGAGAAGATAGACAAGGTTAAACGTATTGTAAAAGAGCGTGCACTTGCTTTGGAATACAAAAAGCAGATTCCTCAGACGCCACTTTCTGATGGTGCTTCATGGAAGGATATGGAATTCTCTCAACCAGAGAAAACTGTACGTATTGGTACGGTGTTTAGTGGTATCGGAGCAATCGAACATGCTTTTCAGCGTTTGGGCTTGCGTCATCAGATTATGTTTGCCGGAGATATTGAACCAAAGTGTAAGACGAGTTATTTTGCTAACTATGATATACGAGAAGAAGATTGGTTTACGGATATCAGAGAATTTGATGCACGACGCTATAAAGGCAAGGTGGACTTTGTGATTGGTGGAGCGCCTTGTCAGGCTTTTTCTATGGTAGGGCATAGATTAGGCTTTGAGGATGCAAGGGGAACTCTTTTCTATGAGTTTGCACGTGTCGTTAAGGAGACTCAGCCAAAGGTCTTCTTGTTTGAAAATGTTCGTGGATTGCTTAATCATGATAAAGGTCGAACTTGGCATGTTATGCATGATATTTTTGAGGAACTTGGATATGATGTTAAATTCCGAGTTCTGAATAGTTGTGATTATGGCATTCCACAGCATCGTGAGCGAGTTTTCTGCCTTGGTTTTAAGAAACCAACAGATTTCAAATTCCCTGCTCCTATTGAACTTGAATACAAAATGTATGACTTCCTTGAAGATTATATTGATACAAAGTATTTCTTAAAGGAAAAGGGTATTAAATTCGTTACGAGTCATAAGAATAGAGAAAAAAGTTACACTCAGATAAATGGTGATGTGGCTTTATGTCAAAAACGAAATCAGGAATTCAACTGGCATGGCGATTTCGTATATCATCCAGATTCAGAATTAACGCCAACAAATGAGGCTTTTGATGAATTCATCTTTGATGTGAAGGATGTAGAGGAAAAGTATTACCTTTCCGAGAAAGTCGCTAAATATGTTTTAGCTGGTGGAACAAAGAACTTTAAGACTTCAACAGAAACAGATTTGGATGTAGCACGTCCTTTACTTCAGTCCATGCATAAGATGCATCGTGCTGGTGTTGATAATTATGTAACACACAAGGGACGTATACGTAAACTTACACCACGTGAATGTTTACGTCTTATGGGCTTCAAGGATTCGTTCAAAATAGCAGTGTCTGATACTTCTATGTATCAACAAGCAGGCAATAGTATTGTTGTAGATGTTCTTATTGCAATTTTGAAACAGGTTGATATTTCCAAATATGGAGTAGAGCTATGATTATTGAAGGGGAAAAATTTACATTTGAAGATACTTTTGAAACACCAATATCTGTCGCTGATAGTTGGGTAATGTCAAAAAACAAGCTTGGAGGCGGAAATGGTGAAGCAAAGCTTTATGTAGGTTCGCGTGACAAAATGGAAGCCTTCTTCGGTGATGGAGGCTTTACTGCTACGTGTTTCGTCCTTAAGCAGGATTTACAGGCTTATATGAATGCTATAAAGGCAGAGTATTTTGCACCTTCGCAATGTTATCGAGGACGAGAAGAAATGCAATCGTTATGGTCTGAACGTATGGCTAAAATCGAAGAATTGGATTCTGGTTTGATTTTCTTTACAATCCAAGACCAACATCAAATTGCAGGAGTGCGTGGATATGTTAATTCTTCAGATAAGATATATAAGTTGATACGTGAAATATCCTTGCCTCTTGTCAGCTATATTTCTGCTATGCGCCTTAACTATAAAGGAGAAACAATATATTATCTTAAACTGTTTGCGGATTTTGAAGAAATAGAAAAAAGGAAAGCCTATATTTATAACTATGGGGCAGCCATTAGGCAAATTGAAGATTTACCTTCTTCTGTAGTTCAGGAAGACGAAGTTGTTGTAGAAAAACATTCTGTTAGTTACAGGGGACGTGATGGACAAATGGAATATCGTCGTAAATTATTGGAAGAATGTCCATTTTGCCCTATTACGATGATAAATGAGGAATCGCTGCTGATAGCCAGTCATATTAAGCCATGGGCTGTATCGGATTCAAAGGAACGCATTGATCCAAACAATGGTTTTATTTTCTCTCCACTTTACGATAAACTATTTGATCGTGGCTATATCACTTTTTCTGATGATAAACGCGTCCATATTTCCAATTGGCTTTCACGTCAGGTAAAGGATCGTATAGGTATTAAGGAAGATCAGTTGTTTCAGTTTCTGCCTATAAATGATGCAAGGGCTAATTATTTGGAATTTCATCGTTCTACCGTATTTAAGGGGTAGTAATAAATTGCTTTTCTTTGCAGAGTAAATCCATGTATGACGTAAAACTTTGTAATTCAAAAAAATCTTCTTTGCAGAGTAAAAATCTGTGTTTAATTTTTGCTTTAGGAGGCGAAAATCTGTGAAGTCTCTCAAAGGCGGATAACACCAGTAGAGAAAGCGGACTTGCGCTTCTTATTGCTCCTTCACTTTTTGTAGGCGAAAAACGTGTCTTTTCCGGCTCTTTTAGGCATGAAATGACTCTGTTTCCTCGAAATATTTACACGAAAAACAGAAACGCCCTTGTTTAGTGCAAAACTGAAATATCACGCTTGGTCGCGTTTTTTGACTGAACCCGCCGCCTTGTGGCGGCTAAATTACCAACTTTTCTCACCGACCGAAGGGGAGGTAATCTGCGCAACTTTTCTCACCGAAGGTAATCTTTAGGCCAACTTTTCTCACCGAAGGTAATCTACGTATCTTTTTTAATCTTAACATTCTTCTCAACACAGAGAACACAAAGGGCACAAAGAAAGCATCAGGCCTGCATATTAATTACGTCCCTACGGTCCGTGAGACCGCTTCGCTAAGTTGTTAATTGTTAATTATTAATTATCAATTCTCAATTCTCAATTGTCAATTCTCAATTGGAATCCGGATGGCCGCCCCCTTTGGGGGATGGGGGGCTGTAGGGTCTGGGAGGGGCATCAATTCTCCTTTTGTTTCTTCTTCTGTTCCAATTCTGCCACAGTGCGGTCAACAACCTCTTGCAACTGGTATGTAGCTACGCCTAATGGTTTCTGAATATCCTGTAATGACCATTCAACAATGGTCTTATCCGTTGACTTACATATAATCAAGCCGACAGACGGATTGTCACCTTCGCCACGAAGCAATTTGTCAGCTGCCGTGACATAGAAATTCAGTTTGCCAGCAAACTCAGGAATGTATTTAACAGTCTTGAGTTCGATGATGACGTAACGATGCTGCGGTATGTGATAGAATATCAAGTCAGGGAAGAAGGTCTGTCCACCTGGCATCTGCAGTTCCATTTGGCGTCCGACATAAGAGAAGCCCTTTCCAAGCTCCAACAAGAATTGGGTGACATTGGCAACAAGAGCCTCTTCCAAGTCATGCTCGTCATATTTCGCCTTCAAAGAAAGAAATTCAAAGTGATAAGGATCTTTCAGTATCTCTTTTGCCAACTGGCTTTGAGATGATGGCAATGTCTGTCTGAAATTGGTAATGGCAGAGCCCTGTGAATGGAAGAGTTTTGCAGCTATCTGGTCTTCCAGCCAACTGCGACTCCATCCCTCTTCTACCACTTTATTCACATAGAATATGGCCTCGTCGAGAGAATTGCAATGGCTGAATATTTGGACGTGATGAAACCATGGTACTCTTCCAAACACATCTGGCATTTCTAAAAGGCCAGCAACTTGCTGGCTTTTTTCTGCCACCTCAATTTGGCCACCAACTTGGTGGCCTTTTTCGCTTTCAAATTGGCCAGCAAGTTGCTGGCCTTTTACAACACGTTCAAAATAAAACAAATACCACTGTTTCATGTATTTTACATTGGTATATGAGAAGCCTGTGGCATCAGGAAAAGCCTGACGCATATCGAGGGCGAACTGTTTTACGACTCCAGCACCCCAACGTTCTTCTGCTCGCAATGTCACCAAATCACGACCTATGCTCCAATAGAATTCGAGCATAGCCGTATTCACACGAATAGACGCTTTTATCTGACTTTGGTGAAAACGCGCCTTAACATTAGACAGCCATTCTACATAGTTGCTGTCTGCCAGCATTCCATCACGATACACGAATGTTGGTTTGTCTTTCACTTCTTCCTTTTTCATTTCAGTTACGCTCTTTATATCTCGTTTATGCTTGCCAACTTTAATTTTAATTTTGATGTAAATATACCATTTTTTTCTAAAACACAGATACGATTGCGTATAAAATGACTATTTTGTGTCTGTATTAAGTGCAAATAGCAGGAAATACCCCCTTGGAAGTTCTGAGTTATGAGTCGGAGAAATTAAGATTTAAGAATTAAGATTTTGACTATCCATTCCAAATTGCATCCTTGTGGTCGGTGAGACCGCTTCGCTAAGTTATTAATTGTTATTTTTCTTCATGTGTTCCGGATGGTGTTCCCTCCCTATATGGAGGGTTAGGGTGGGTCTGGGAGGTCGGGATGGGGCCGCTTTCAGCAGCCATGCACGAGTCGCTATCCTCGTCAGGCAACAGGTAAGGAGACGAGTGGTCCTGAAGATATATGTGATTAAGAGTATAGGCAAGCGACTCAAGGGTGTTGTCGCGTACCGAGGGCTTCAGCTCACATTCCCATACCGTGATGCTGTGCCATCCCATGCTCACCAGCCTCTGCAGTTCCTCCTTGTCACGCTCCTTGTTACGGGCAATCTTCCTCACCCAGAAATCTGTGTTGGACTTAGGCACGGAATAATACTTGCATCCCTCGTGTCCGTGCCAGAAACAGCCATTTACGAAGATGCACGTACGGTACTTGCGGAGCACAATGTCAGGATGCCCCGGCAGTCGTGCATCATTCACACGATAGCGGAAGCCCTTTGCCCACAAGAACCGCCTCACCACCATCTCCGGCTTCGTATTCTTGCCCTTGATGGCAGCCATATTATTATGCCTCTGTGACTGAGTCAACACGTCCATCTGAATAAAAAAATCATTTTTAGTAGTAAAGAGAGGTCACCATGTCAGGACTAATCTTCCCTTGCACCTGACGTTTACGCTCTTGGCGAACTAACAAGTATTTCTTGTGAGTTGCTGCATTCACGAATCAATAAAAAATCATCTGTTCAGAGTCTGTACTTAGTCAGTACTTAGACGGTACTTACACCCAAGAGACCCACCCTAACCCTCCCTACAGGGAGGGAACGCCATCCGGAACACATGAATTTATTAATTGTTTCCCATTATGCACGAAGTGAGTTATTGAATATTCGTTATAATATTCAGAAACTCTACAGGAGTAACCACATGTGGTTTATTTGGATAATGCTTAAGATTACCCGTAACAAGAAAAGAATCGTTCACACTCAAAGTGATCTCAAAGAAAACACGGTCAGATTCATCTGGCATAGGTGCATCATACGCCATTCTTAACGAATGAACGCCACACTCTCGTATGAAATTGATGATAGCATCAACTTCAAGCGGCTCAAGATGGAACTTTCTTCGCTTCAACACCTCGTCATATTCGGCAAGAATGTCTTCGTCATATAGTGGCGTAATCCATCCATCAAGAACCATTTGTACAACTTTTTTGGTTGGGGAGTCTGGATTATGTGTGATAAATGACGAGACAAAGACATTGGTATCTATTACAGCGTAAATCATAGACGTGCCTTTGTTTTTCTTTCATTACGTGCAAGACGAATCTCCTCGTTTATTTCGTCGAGAGTCATCTCTGGCTCAGATGATGCCTCTGCTCTTGAGCGCATGGCATCAAAAGCCTGTTGTGCCATCTCACGGGCTGTGGTCTGAGAATTGCCCAAACCGATATAAAATGGAATACTCTTGTTGCGAACAACGGCATTAACAAAGATATTGATTGCCGTATTGGCACTCATTCCAAATTGTTCACAAAGCGAATCAAATTGCATCTTCATCTGTGAATCCAGTCTTACTGTCATTGCTGATTGAGCCATACGTTTTGTTGTTTCTGGTATCATGATGATACCTGTTAGACATTATTATGATGCAAAAATAAAATATTTTGCTGATAAAACGCCCCTGTCTTTCGCTAAAATTGAAACACAACCGTTATTTTTCTCCCCAAAATGACCTTCTTTGCTCCCCATGTGTGCCAAACTGAACACACGCCCTCATGCGAGGGCTAAACTGAAACCTTGCGCTTGGTCGCTTTTCTTTTAGAACCCGCCGCCTTGTGGCGGCTAAATGCGCAACTTTTCTCACCGAAGGTAATCTTACCAACTTTTCTCACCGACTGGAAGGAAGTAATCTTAATTCAATAATAAACTTGAAGACAGATATATTGATAAAAGATTTTATTGGAACAATTATTGGTAATTATTGGTAATTATTGTCCACAACGCTTCGTGCTTAGCACGATGCACAAAACGCAAAGTATGTTTAGGCGTGCTTTGCACGCTTGAAAAGACAATAATTACCAACAATTACCAATCTTAATCCAATAATTTTTTTTATTCTCCCACGGAGGCACAGAGATTCTTATTTCTTCCTAACTCGTTGATAAATTCAGAGCACACTGAGGTCGCTGGCGCTCCGAGGAGGGCACGGATAAGAGGATGATGTTTCTTTTACTTTTCAAGCGAAAAGATGTAAAAACTATGAAAATGATAAAAAATCGTGCGGTTTACTTTCCTTTTATATAAATATTCGCTACATTTGCAAGGAATTTGAAATTTCTGAACTTGGAAAAAGAAAAACATTCGACAATATAAATGGAAAAGAAACTACTTCTTGGTGATGAGGCGGTGGCACTTGGTGCCATTCATGCTGGATTGAGCGGAGTGTATGCTTATCCTGGCACCCCATCTACAGAGATTACGGAATTTATTCAGAATGATGCCTTGGCTAAGGAGCGTGGCATTCACAGCCGATGGTGTACTAACGAGAAGACTGCCATGGAGGCTGCCCTCGGTATGTCGTATGCCGGCAAGCGTGCCCTCGTGTGCATGAAACATGTGGGTATGAATGTGTGTGCCGATGCCTTTGTCAACTCTGCTATAACGGGTGCTAATGGCGGTCTTGTGGTACTTGCTGCCGACGACCCTTCGATGCACTCAAGCCAGAATGAGCAGGACTCACGTTTCTATGCTAAGTTTGCCATGGTGCCTACTTTTGAACCAAGCAACCAGCAGGAGGCATACGACATGATGGCTAAGGCTTTTGGTATGAGTGAGGAACTGCATGTACCTGTAGTGCTCCGTGTGGTCACTCGTCTTGCTCATAGTCGTGCAGCTGTTGTAGTAGGCGACGTGAGAGGTGAGAACGCTCTCAATGCAAGTACCGACCAGTGGGTTCTTCTTCCGGGAATTGCCCGCAGGAAATATCAGGAGCTTCTCGACAAGCAACCTAAGATGCTGGCTGCTGCTGAGGCTTCTTCATTCAATAAAGTGGAGAAGGGTGGTGGCAAGCTCGGTATCATAGCTTGTGGTATAGCTTACAACTATGTGAAGGAGAATGTGGGTGACACAGCCAATATCCTCAAGGTAAGCCAGTATCCACTTCCTGAAGACAAGGTAAGACAACTTGCAAAGGATAATGATGCTATCCTCGTGGTGGAGGATGGTCAGCCTGTTGTTGAACAGGATGTGAAGGCTCTTCTTGGAACAGGTTATGTGGTAAAGGGACGTCTCACGGGTGACCTCCCACGTACAGGCGAGCTTACTCCTGATAATGTGGGTGCGGCACTTGGCAAGTCTGTCGGTTCCGCATTCGATAATGCCAAGAACCTTGCTGGTCGTCCTCCTCAGTTGTGTCAGGGATGTGGACATAGAGACGTGTATGGCGCTCTCCGTGAGATTATCGAGGAATATCCTGATGCACGTGTGTTTGGCGACATAGGCTGTTACACTCTTGGCGCTCTTCCTCCGTTCAAGGCTCTGTCAAGCTGTGTGGATATGGGTGCAAGTATCACGATGGCTAAGGGTGCGGCAGACGCAGGTCTTCGTCCTGCCATAGCCGTGATTGGCGACTCTACATTCACTCACTCAGGAATGACGGGATTGCTTGATGCTATCAACGAGAATGCGCCTATTACGGTAATCATAAGCGATAACCTCACAACGGGTATGACTGGCGGACAGGATAGTGCTGGAACAAACAAGTATGAGGCTATCTGTCGTGGTCTCGGACTTGCTCCTGAGCATCTGCATGTGGTCACTCCACTTCCTAAGAATATTCCTGCCATCGCACAACTTATCCGTGATGAGATTGCATACGAGGGAACAAGCGTCATCATCCCACGTCGTGAGTGCATACAGACGGCTGCACGTCATGCGAGGGAGAAGAGGTAAAAGCCCCCCGACCCCCAAAGGGGGCGGCCATCCGGATTCCAATTAACAACTTAGCGAAGCGGTCTCACTGACCGTAGGGAAGTAATTAATAATTAACATGGAGGCTGACGGATGAAGAAGTAAAAGCCCCGTCCCCCCCCAACTTAGCGAAGCGGTCTCACTGACCGCAGGGATGTAACGTGGCGGCCTTACGGGTCGAGCTGGAAGGGCTACACATAAATGACGTCAGATAAAGCAGGGATAATCTTCTTGGAGGATTTCTCTGTGAAATGATGAAAATAAAGGTATAAAAAATCCCCCTTGTCCGGATGGACGCCCCCTTTGGGGGATGGGGGGCTGTATTTATGAAGAAAGATATTATTCTCTGCGGTGTGGGAGGACAAGGCATCCTTTCCATCGCAACCGTTATAGGTGAGGCAGCCACGGAGGCTGGTCTCAATCTCAAGCAGGCAGAGGTACACGGAATGAGTCAGCGAGGTGGTGACGTACAGTCAAACCTCAGACTCTCTACAGAGCCGATATACTCTGACCTTATCGCTCTTGGCAAGGCTGATGTGGTGATAAGTATGGAGCCAATGGAGGCTTTGCGTTATCTTCCTTATCTTGCCAAGACAGGCACTATAGTGACAAGTAGCAAGCCATTTGTCAACATACCTAACTATCCTGATGAGGCTGCCCTCATGGCTGAGCTTGACTCTATGCCATCGTTCATGAAGCTTGACATCGAGAGCGTGGCTAAGGATGCGGGTAACGTGCGTGGTGCCAACATGGTGCTCCTCGGTATGGCAGCTCCATATATCGAGATACTCACGGTCGAACAGCTTCGTAATGCCATCAAGGTTATCTTTGCCCGTAAGGGTGAAGCCGTAGTTGAGGCTAACCTCAAGGCTTTCGACATGGGAGTGGAGAAAGTTAAGCAATAGAGGCCCCCTAACCCCCGGAGGGGAAATTAAAAGTTAAAGCCCCCTCCTAACTTCCCCGTGGGGGAGGGACTGGGGTGCAAGTAAAACGAAAAATAACACAACAACAATCAGGCTTTGTTCTGATGATGCTCTCAGCTGCTTTTGCGGATTGGGCGTGTCAGTCTCTCCCCCAACGGGGGAGTCGGAGGGGGGCCGTCTTTTTTAGAATAAAACATGATACATAATCCAGCGATTGAGTGCATGGACCGTGAGTCTATGCGTAAGCTCCAGAGTGAGCGATTGATTAAGACAGTAAAGACTTGCTACGAGAAGGTGCCATTCTACCGTAAGAAGATGGACGAACTCGGAGTAAAGCCAGAAGACATAAAGAGTATTGACGACATCACAAAGTTGCCATTCACCACTAAGCATGACTTGCGTGACGAATATCCATTCGGCTTGCAGGCTGTACCACAGGAGGAGATTGTACGTATTCATGCTTCATCAGGTACTACTGGTAAGCCTGTTGTGGGTACTTACACCAAGAATGACCTCGAAAACTGGGCTGAGGGCGTTGCACGTGTGTTTGCCGTAGGCGATGTTGGTCCTGGTGATGTTGTACAGATAGCATACGGTTACGGACTCTTTACAGGAGGACTTGGTGCTCATGATGGAGCTGCAAAGCGTGGTGCTGTTCAGTTGCCTATCTCGGCAGGTAACTCTGAGAAGCAGATTATGCTTATGCAGGACTTCAAAACGGCTGCCATCTGTTGTACTCCTTCGTATGCTCTTCACCTTGCTGAGGTGGCTGAGCGTAATGGTATCAAGCCGGGTGACTTGAACCTGCGTGTGGGATTCTTCGGTGCAGAGCCTTGGACATGGGGCATACGTCGTGAGATTGAGCAGAAGCTTGGCATCAAGGCTATAGATATATACGGATTGACAGAGATGTCGGGTCCTGGTGTTGGTGGTGAGTGCGAGTATCAGGATGGTACTCACGTGTGGGAGGATATGTTCTACCCAGAAATCATCAACCCTGAGACACTCGAACCTGTTGCTCCTGGCGAGCAGGGCGAGCTTGTGTTCACATCGCTCACTAAGGAGGCTATGCCAATCTTGCGTTACCGTACTCGTGACCTTACTCACCTCATCTACGAGAAGTGTAAGTGTGGACGTACAGCCGTTCGTATCGGTAAGATTCTCGGTCGTTCAGACGATATGCTCATCATACGTGGTGTGAATGTATTCCCAAGTCAGATTGAGACGGTACTCACAGAGTTCCCAGCATTCACTCCTCAGTACTTCATCACGGTTGACCGTAAGCATAATGAAGATACGTTTGACCTCGACGTCGAGCTTCGTGAGGAATACTTCTCGCCAAACCCAGCCAAGCAGATGCCGTTCATCAAGCCTCTCTACGATCGCATCGTGTCACTCGTTGGTATCAAGCCAAACATCCACATCAAGGAACCTGGCAATATCGAGCGTTCAATTGGCAAGGCAAAGCACGTCAAGGATCTTCGTGACTTCAGCAACTGGCAGGAAGGCTCTCCAAAGAAGAATTAAAAATTAAAAATTAAAAATTAAAAATTTTGCAGGGGCTTTGCTTTTGGTAGTAAACCGAAGCTTGGATA
>ODAI014291080.1_pt1 | contig 19766 bp, 24 predicted proteins | sample 1539321 | NCBI WGS metagenome assembly ODAI01 (sample SAMN02144231, study PRJEB22623) | gut metagenome | biome: sheep rumen | host: Ovis aries | place: New Zealand
CACTCTTCTCATCCACGTCATAGACCGGAAGAGAGTAGGTCATGCCTGCGATATAGTTGCCCGTTACCTCAAAGTCCTTCTGCTTCCTCACGTTATAGGTGGCAAGTCCTCGGACCACAGTCACCGGAAAGACCATGGAAGAGTAGTCCAGATCTTCGACATGGATGTAATCCTTATTGCCGTACTTCCTGACATAAAGGATGTTGTAGGAGAGCTGGTCTGCTTTAGAGGAGGACATTGCACTTTCTTTCAGTTCGTCTGTCTCCACGTTATTGGCTGCAGTATCCGTCCCAGGTTCCTGACCGGATCCTGTACTTTCTTCTGCTTCCTGACTGCCGGTATCCTCATCGGAAACTGTGGAGGATTCCGTGCTTTCTGTTTCTTTCGCTGCCTCTGTGGCAGGAGCAGAAGCTTTCGCTGGATCCTCTGAATCCTTCCCGTCGGAAAGAGCGGCTGACTCCGTGTCGTTTTCGGACCCTTCTTCCTGTGAGGAGTTGCTCCCGCCGCTGCCTTTTACGGAACTTCCTTTTTCTTCCGTACTGCTGTTGGAAGCTTTCGCAGTATCGGCGCCGGTCTTTTCCTTTACCGTTACCTTCCTCATAAACCGGTAATCGTGATGGCTGGAAAGAGGCTCAGCATAATAGGTTGCTGTATAGATACCGGCCTTCTTATTACTGAACTTTTTTCCGTCTGCATCCTCGGCCCTGCTGAAATGGATCTTTACCTTATCCCCATCATAGGTGATACCGGTATAGTCCTTCGCCGGATCGAATGCATCCCCCGCGGTGATCTCGATGTCCTCTGCAGTGACAGCCTCTCCGGGATCCAGCTGATCAGCTACTTCCATAAAAAGAGGAAGGGTTTCTGCATAGTCTGCTTTCCCTTCCCCTGTCTGTCCATTTGCTTCGGCAGTCATGCACGGTGCGGCAATGGAAGTAAACAGCATCACCGCAGCCATCAGCCCTGCCGCCAGTTTCATGATCTTCTTCGTTTGCATCATACACATACGTCCTTTCTTTCTAAAATTTATTCTCATAGTTTCTCAGTATCAACCGTGTCTCCTGATCAGCATGGCTGTTTCGCCTCCTTCCTGCGTCTGCCCGGTCAATAACCTCTCTCATAAAAGATCTGTCTCAGCTGATCCATGTAGCTCACACTGATACCAGGGATCGCGAATTTACGGATCATGGAAAGGGAGTCCCCCTGCTCCAGGCATTTGATCAGGTATTTCTTCTGGGCTTCGTTGAACTCCTTATTATCCATATAGAGGCGGATGAACTTTTCAGCCTCTCTGTCTTCCCGGTTGAAGAAGCCGGGCCATCTCCGGGAATGCTTCAGGGGATAACCATATCTGCTGTAAGGAAAGACCCTGATCGTATCTTCATCTGTTTCCTGGCCCTCTTCTCCGGGAACAGAGCCGGCAGTCGCTCCGGGGATCTCTTTCTTCCCTTCTTCCGGATCTCGCTTCCCGGTTTCTTTCGCCACAGAGGAGAACCGATTCTCCTCTGTTCTTAAGCGATCTTCCAGAGAGCGGGCCCTTTCCTTAAGTCCGGCATTATTCTCCAGGAGAGACCGGTTCTCCTCCCTTAATCTGTTGGCTTCCTTCCTCATGCCGGAGAGTTCTTCTCTCATGGCAGCCAGCTGCTTATCCCTGTCCCGGATCAGCAGGTCTTTTGTCTGCATCATCTCCCCGAAAGCTTTGTCTTTTGTCTGCATGACTTCTGTCAGTTTTCCATTGAGGCCTTCTTCCAGAGCACTGGACCTCTCATACATGATCCGGACCTGAGTGAGGAGATCCTGCACTTCTTTCCACAGGCCCTGATTATTCTCATAAGCTGCCTGAAGGAATCTTTCCCTTTCCCTCATGAAGAGCTCACTCGCCTGAGCCCGCTGTTTTTCTGCTGCATTGTAGATCCTCTTCAGCTCTTTAACAGACATCCCCTCCATGGCACACAGGAACGACCATTCATACAAGATAGGGGCCTCCAGTTCTGACAGGAACCGGATCACCTCTTCCGGTGTCCCTGCCTGCTCCAGCATCTTTATTCTTTCTTCGGTATGGTTCTCCATATATTTTCACTTCCTTCCATCATCGATCTGCTTTGATCTCCAGGTGCCGGCCGGGCACCTGGATCTCTTTTTCATCTGTCCTTTTTAAGATCCGGTGGATCAGGTTCCTCTCCTTCCTGCCGGCATCCTTCTCTTTCCTGACAAGGTCATCACGATCCCGGATATCATGTTCCAGAAGATACATGCATTCCTCAAAGAGCTTCCCTGTCTCCATGGCATCCTTTCTTACGGTGTACCATTTGACAGCAAACGGATTTTTTGATTCGAGGTAATGGCGGACATCATGTATCCTTCCTATAAAGACAAGCTGGATAGGGGTGAGTCGGACCCTGAGGTAGGGAGACAATCTTTCTTCCATGCGGACCATGGCCCGCTGTCCGATCACGGAAGGAGCCCCTGTCTTCTCCCTGTCTTTATTCCTGATCCGGAAAGCGATCTCTTCCCTGGAATATCCTTCCCCCAGTGTCTTATCCCTCCGGCCTTTTTCTAAACCGGGAGGGTAGTAGGTGATATACTTTCCCACTCTGATCCGGTATCCCAGCTCTCTCATGTTCTTTAGGAATTCATCAAAGTCAGCTGCTCTCCTGATCATCAGGTCGATGTCTGCCTTCACGATCTTAGTGAGAGTTGGCAGGCCTTCCTTCTCTGCCTTGTGTTCCGCATAGGACTTTGCCCTCTCCCCTGTCCTTTGATCAGCAAGGACCGGCAGGCCATGCTCCCGGCAGATCTCATCCGTTACCGGCTGGATATATTTTTCCCAGTCTCCTTTCTCGTACCGGTACTTATATCCGTCAAGGCGGTTCACGGAATTGAAAATGATATGCCCGTGGAGATGGTCCTGGTCGGTGTGGACCGAATAGACATAGTCGTAGGCATCACCGAGATAGCGTTCACAGAATTCCCCGACGATCCGGTAAGCCTGTCCCTTTGTGATCTCACCGGGCTTCCAGGAAATCACGAAGTGGTATCCCTGGCGGCCACCCGTCTTCTCCCAGTCCTGCTTGGTCTCCATCATGACGTCGAATACTTCCTCCGGCGTGGTGCCGGTATTTCCTCCGACCAGGATCCCGTCTTCGGTCTTATCCGGATTCATGATGTAGGCGATGCTGGTCTTTAGGCCATTGCTCCCGCCGGATCCTTTGATGTGCCTCATCCTTGTGATCGCCAGGGTCCTCCCCTCCCTGTCTGCATTGGCTCACCCCCGCCGATCCTCTCACTGACCAGGGTGCTGATCTGATGGAGGAGATCTTCCATCCGTCCCTGGCTTGCAAGGATCTCTCTCACTTCGTTCCCATCAAAGAGGTCTGCATTGATCCGGCGGACTGCCTGGTTGATGTTGACCCCGGCCTTCCTTACCTGGAAGGTCAGGCTGCGCACCTCCCTTCTTAAGTCATATGGATCGGTGCCGGACCAGATGATGTGCTTCCTGACATAGGCGGAAAGGGAAGGTCTTCCGCTCTTCATCCGGCAGTCCGGATCAGAGGCAGCCAGACCATACAGCTTGTCATACTCCCTCTCACTCAGTCTCAGCTCCAGTCTCCGGTCCTTCATCTGTCTCCTCCTCCCTGATACTGGTGGCATGCTCTTCAAGGAGCTTTACCACAAGGGCAAGCTTGGCATCATCCATCCGGCCGACGGATCCTTCGATTGCGAGCATGGCCTTCCGGTTCTTCAGGTCGGAAAGGATCCGGCGGTTCTCCTTTAGCCTGGACTCAAGGAAATGCTTCCGGTCCTGGGCCCGCCTGATCTGAGCTGCCGTCCTCTCTGACTCTGCCTCGTCCTTGCGGATCTGTTCAGTCACTGCAGTGATCTTTTTCTCAATCATGTTCTTATCCATACATCCTCCTGTTTACTGCCAGCCGACAGTCTTATATAGTTTCTCTGTGATCCTCTTAAGCGCCTTAAATTCACTCACGAGCTCCCGTATCTCTATCCGGTCTGCATAAGAAAGGATCGCCTCGTTGATAAAATCCCTTTCCGTGGGGAACTTCTTTCGGTCACGGTTCTTTACCACTTCCCAGGCCTGATCCGTGATCCGCATATGTTTTTCTCTTTGTGCCATGGGTATCACCCCCTCATTTTTTGTAAATAGTGCGGTCGCATCCTGATACCGGGGTGTCAAAAACTGTCCCGTTTTCGGTCGCATTCTGACACTGAAAAGGTGTCAATTTGGGCGGTATTTCAGGGTCTCAGTGATATTACCGGAAGCAAGATACGCATTTTGTACGGTAAATGCATCTTGTCAGGGCGATCCCTGAGACCCCTTTGATATATTATTCTTTTAACCCCCTTGCATTTCCCTTGTATTTAAGTTATGATTTCTATAACTTAATGAGGGAAATGAAAGGAGGATTTTTATGAGTATCATTGAAGCTACAAAAAGCATGCTTGATGTCCTTCCTGAATCTGATATCAGAGTAATATACACTGTTACCAAAAACATATTTGATAAAGAAACATCCCCGTTTAAACCTCTCAGCCGAGCACAGATACTACAGGATCTGGATGAATCAAGTGCGCAGATTGAAAACGGAGAATATCTTGACTTTGAAGACGCTTTACGTGAGATTGAGGTGGATTGTGGTCTCTAAAGTTGTTATGACTCGAAAAGCTCAGGCACAGCTCAGAGAATACATCCGCTATATCCGTTTTCGCTTGAAGAACAGTCAGGCTGCTTCATCCGTTATGGCTGACGCCCGCAAAACCAAAGCCGCACTATTAAATGTGGCTGACAGTTTAAAATACTGTGATGATGAAGAGCTGAAAGATCTGGGTTATAAGACAATACATTTTCATACTCATAATTATTTTTTCGTTTTTGAAGTTCGTGGCAGCACCGCTTTCATCGTTGCTGTTTACCATGATCTCCAAGATTATGAAAACCTTTTTAAATCGGAAGTCCTCTGAGCTTGAGGACTTCTTTTTTATATCAGCCGGAAATGATAAGATCCGTCATAGACCACTTCCACGTTCCTTCCATCATGCCGGACTGTCTCAAAGGCCAGGACAGCTTCGTATCCTTTCTCCGTGACACCGACAGAACTGACGATAAAGTTCCGGCGTCCTTCATCGATTGACGTAAGGAACTGTTCCAGCGCAGCTTCCAGATCTTCCATGTCTGCTGCTCTGCCTAAGTCCCCGTCAAGGTCCGTGATGCTGACCGGGTTCTTAACGGTCCTTTCTTCTTTCTTACTCTCGGGGATCTCAAATTCCGTCCGGCCCTCTCCCTTGTCCTCTCTGCCGGAAGTGACAATGTCTTTTCCGTCACTGACGGCAAAGGCATAACGTCCGCTGGTCTTTTCAAACGAGACCTTAACGATCGTCCCATCCCTGTCATCAAGTTTCAGGAAAAAGAGTGCCGGTTCCTTTTCATCGACCCTGTCATCTACATGTTCTTCCATGACCAGGGCTGATCCGGCATCGATCTTCCTGGCTGCTATGAATGATGTCAGTCTCTCCTTAAATTCATGATCAGCATCCGGGTCAAGATAATAAAGGTAGCCAAGCCCATAAACTTCAATGACCTGCTTTTCCATTTCCCTTTCATGACCTCCTGCTCCATCTGTCCCTTCATCATCCGGTTCCTCCTTTCTTTCTGTAGTCACTTCCCATGATCCTTTCACTTCACTGTGCCTTTCCTTCGTTAAAATGAGAGAAGCAGCGATGATACCGGCAAGTACCACTGCTGCTCCCGCAAACAATATGATCTTTTTTCTCGTCATCATCTGATCCTCCCTTTTATGATCAGGCCGGGTCACTTATCAAAGAAATTCTTCCCGAGGTTGACGCCCATCTTCACCCGGCTCTTCCATTCCGGATGGAACCTGGTGATATCACTGTTGCCCAGATGGCCGTACCACATCTGCTTGTTCACGACGAACTCCACGACCGAGTGCCCGTTATCGTGGCCCCACCTGTTGCAGCCGTCATCGGCCTGGCTTTTCTCATCCCCCATGATGGCGTGGATGACCTTGCCGTTATCCAGAACAAAATCGATATGGTCTCCGACCTTGCCAAAGGTGGTCGTGCATGCGATCACATACCTGCCGTCCACCACGGCAAAACCATGCCGGTCATAGTGCTCACCGCTTCTCTCCCGCAGGTAATACTGCCTGGTAGGCCAGTTATGGATGATCGACCATCCCATGTAGGTGTAGGTATCCCCAAGACCTGCCGGGATCCGGATCTGCTTCCCTCTCCCGTAAGAATCCTGGTCCTTTAACCGCAGGATATGGTAGAGGGTGGACGGGTAGTCCCCCTTGCGCATGTATCTGACATAGTACCCGCTCTCTGCCTTGTGATCCGATGTCTGGTTCCTGCCGAAATCGATCCAGGTCTTCTTCCCGTCTCTTACTCCGGCATAGATGTTTACATGCTGCTCCCAGAGGCAGATATCCCCGGGTTCAAGCCTGACTCCCTTTGCCCTGGATGCACCGTGGGTGTCAATGATGTCGTAGTACTGGCGTATCCGTTTTTTCACGGCAGAGCTCCCGCAAAGAGCGCCGCCGCTTCCGGAATAGAAAGTCTGCTTCTTCTTCAGTGTCCCAAACTCCTGCATGGCAATGGAGACACCGGCTGCGCAGTTGGTCTTTGGCTGCCTGGCTCTCCTTGCATCTGCAAGGTTATTGTAGGTTCCGTTATTCGAGTAGATCCAGTTGCCGTCACTGACGATCAGCTTGCCCAGGGCTTCCGCTTTCTGCAAAAACTCGGCGGCAGACCCGTAAGCGTCAATCCCAAGATCGGGATATGCCGGAGTCCCGTATCCCATGATGCGGTCCGCATTAAGAGGATAGTTCCTTCGTTTTACGATCCCTCCGCTGTTGCCTTCGATCGTGTGGAGGATCCCGTTCTCAACAAACTCCACGACACCTGCATGGTGGGAGACTGTCTCACTGCCATGACGGAAATAGACAATATCCCCGGGGAGAGGCTCGTAAGATCCTTTCGGCTGGTACTCATCACGATGGATAAACCACTGCCTTCCGGTCTCGCACGCCCCGGTCTTGGGCAACGTTCCGTCTTTGATGTAGCCGCATTCATTGGCACACCAGGAGATGAAGGCATGGCACCAGCTGGCATTGCCGATCCCGCACCAGGTCCCGTACTTGGTGCTGCCATCCGGATTCTCACGGTATCCGATCTCACGGACTGCCACATCGACAAGGTCCTGTCCGCCGCCCATGTAATAAGCCTCCATGTCTTCCACCGCTCCGCCGATCCCGGTAAAGAGGGCAATGGTAAATCCGACCAGGGTGGCAAGGATGGCGATGGGGACCACCAGGACAGAAAGCGTAGTGACGATGCCGGAAACAAACTGGGCTGCTACATGGAGGACCGCACCGATCATTGCACCGGCACTCTCTACCCCAGCATTCCCCACAGAAGAGAGAGGACTGCCATCATCCCGGGTCTGTTTCTCCTTTGCCATCTGCTCCCCAGCAAGACGGGCTGACAGATCTTTTTTAAACCGGTCTGCTGCTTTCTTCGCAGCAAGAGCTGCGGCTGTGGCACCTCCTGTTCCGGCTGCAGCTACACCTTCTTCTGCAGAAAAAACTGCTTTCCCTGTAGATTCAGCCGCCGTCCCTGTATTGCCGGATTTCCCGTTTGGAGATCCGCTGGTAAGTGGCAGCAGGGAACTCTCCTCTTCCTGGAGAGTTCCTGTACCCTGAATCCGGCCGGGACCGGAAGGCCCCTCCGCTGTCCTGCCCTCTGATCCCTGCCTGCTGCTTCTCTGAGTTCCTTCCTCCGGCCGGAACTTTGTCTTTCTATCCTTTTCCTTTCTTTCATCCGCAGGAACTTCAAGACTGACACCGGCCAGACGTCCGGCCGTCTCGGGATCCACAGTCCGCCTCCCTGAAAGACCGGTCCGGTGTTTCTCCTTTAGTGCGATACCTTTTACTGCCGGCATTCTCCCGGCTTCCTTTTCCGCCTGACGGATGTACTGCCTGCGTTTTGCAGGAGACAGCCTTCTCCATGCTTTCTTTTGTTTCCTGGTCATAAAACTGGCCGGATCGATGCTCCTGCCGGAGGATTCCTGTTCCCTTTCCTTTGCCTGAAGGGGATCCACATAGGCGGATGTTTTATTCACCACATGCTTTGAAGTGGCAAATCCGCTGCGGACCCTTCGAAAGGTCGTGATCCTGCTTTTTCTGATCCCCATCTCTTAGCCTGCCTTTCTGTAATAGGACCCTGAAGGGCCTTCAGTCTCAAGGAGCAGACCGGCATCCACAAGGTCAGCAGTTTTTTCTTTTGCTTCATCCTCCGTCATATCAGTAAGGATACACAGGATATCTCCTATCGTCACTTTCTGGTAGGACGCCATCTTAAGGATGATCCTGCCGGGACGGTCCAGGGACTGTGCCTGACTGCCCGGAAGAAGTCCCTCCGGTTCTCCCGCCTCCGGCTGCTCCTCCTTTTCCTCTTTCTTTTCGGGTCCGGAACCGGTCTCCTGCCTTTCTCCGGGCTCCGGACCTTCCTTTTTCTCTTCTTTTCCATCTGTATTCCCTGCCTTTTCTGTTCCCTCCACTGTAGAATCTGAGCTTCCGGATTCCTTTTCTAACCCGATATCCGCTTCGGGATCCTCATATACTCTGTCAGTATCCCCGGCAGGTTCGAGCATATGGTCCTCCGGTCTATCCTTTAACGCTTCTTCTCTCTTCTCGTGGAAGTTGGTGCTGATCATGTCATAAAGGGGATTGTCCTTTGATACTTTGGCATCAAAAAGGACCACTTTCTTACCCCAGACCATGACGCCCCGGCCCGGTTCATCGGAACTTAGGGCATCAAACTCCGTCTGAGAAAGTTCCTGGATCTCCGCTAAAGCATTGGCATCCACACCTCCCTGGTCAAGGAAACATTTATAAGAGCAGTTGGAAAAGAGTTCTTTGAGCTGCTCATTGTGCATGGCTGCGGAAAGGTTCTGCATGGCCATGGTACAGATCCCCCCGAACTTACGGAAGGTGGCTACTGCGGTGTTAAGCTGTTCTGCCGAGGTACCCTTTCGGCTCAAGACCTGGGTCTCATCCACGATGAAATGAACAGCCCGTCTTTCCTTCTGGTTGTATTCCATACGGGAGGATGTATAGTGCATGATGGTCAGCATCACAGCCTCCCAGTTGTCTTCCGGAACATTCTTAAGGCCGAAACCAACGAGGCGTTCATCAAAACGGACATTGGAAGGATAGGCCAGCATGTCGCAGGCTCCTTCCGTATATTCTTCCATGCTGTTATAGACCGGGCGGATGATGTTCTCGTCATACTCCGTCTTGGCTGCCTTAAGCTCCAGACCGATCTCTTCCCGCAGCATCTTTAATGTCGGCTGTTTTTTCAGCTTCTTCTGGGCAAAGACCTTCTCAAACATCCTCCTGGTACAACGGCCGACCACGGCTGCATGCTCCTGGGTAAAGAGGATGTTGCTCATGATGGCTGCGATCAGGCTCTTGGCATACTTGCTCTGTGCAGCGATAAACCGTTCTTTTGTCCCGCTGTCGCCATAAAAAACATCCTCATAGACTTCAAAACCATTCAGGTGGATCCCGCTCTTGGGAGTAAGATCGAAGAAAATACCTCCGTACCGTTCTACGATCTCCTGGAACTCGTTCTGCGGATCAAGGATCAGAATGTCATCGCTGGTCCCAACCAGAGTCTGCAGGATCTCCGTGATCTTGATGTAAAAGGACTTTCCGGAACCGGTATGGCCGATGATGATCCCGTGGGGATTCATCAGGAGCTTCCGGTTGCCTAAGATCAGACGCTTGGTTGCCCGGTTCAGGCCGTAAACATATCCGCCGGTCTCGATGATATCCTGGGCATAAAAGGGCTGGAAGGCTGCCACCGAGGAAGACAGGAAGAACCGCATAAAGTCCACCTGCCTTCCTCCAATCGGGAGGGCAGTATTGAGTGCCTTTAACTGCTGCCAGTTGGCGGTCTCCATGACAACCCCTTCTTTTCTCCCGATGGCCTGATACTTGCTGACCCTCTGGGCCAGGGTATCTTCATCCGGTGCTGTGACCACCATGAGCAGGTTCATGAAGAATCCTGTCTCGTCATTTTCCGCGATCTGGTCCTGGAGACTTTCCACTTCGTCCTTCTTCCTCTGCCGGCCGTAGGATGGGCCGGTCCCGATGATGTTTTTCCTCCTTCTGTATTCTTCCTCATCACTAATGGACTTTTCGACATTAATGCCGGCTGCCGTCAGGAAATCACTGATCTCATCCGGAGGCACCGGAGCAAAATCCATGGTGATATAGGAAGGGAACTCCATGTTGGAAAAGCTACGGATAAAGCTGTCCGGATCGATGGATCCCCGGTATTTCCAACCGAAAAGGACGGCCATGTGGACATCGTCAGCGACCATAAAGTTGCTGTAGGTGCGGATGGACCGGGGAAAGATGTCGTTCTTCCAGTCGTGACCCGGTCCGAACAGAATGAACTCCTCGTCCCTTTTCTTCCCCGGACATAAAAGGGAATGGATGCATGACAGTCTCGCCTCTGCATTTAGTGGCAGGATCCTCGCCTGCCAGGATGCAAACATGGCCTGAATGGTAGTATCTAAAGAATTGAATATCACCTTGGCATCCTGCAGGGAGGCAGCCCGGCTGGAGATGGTCAGGTAACGGAGCGTGGTGACATTTGGGTTGGAATCTTCAAGCTTCTCCCTGGTCCACTGGTCGATCCCTTCCCCGATATCCGGGTACAGGGACCGGTTGGTCATACACTGCACACTGTCAAGGAACTCCTCAATGGACTGGTATTCATTGGCCACCGTGATCTTAAAATCCACGTTCATAGTCTTCAGCCAGGCCATGAACTGATTTAAGAAGGATTCCTTCTCTGCATCGTCCTTATTGATATAGTTGACCTCCTCAAAGACATAGCATCTGTCATAGAGGCAGTTTTTCTTCCCCGGCTCCAACTTTGCCATGCCGTTCTTATACATGATGTCGATATTGAATGCCTCCCGGACATTCTTCGGGACCTTCACGATGGAAAGGCTCTTCTTTTTTCTGGCCCGGAAACGGTAACCTGCATTAATGACTGCCATATCCTGATCCCTCCTTCTTATCCCTATTCATCTGTTTTTTCCTCCTGTTCTCTCTCTGTCTTTTTCTCTCCCTTTTCCTGTTTTTCTCCTGCCCTTTCTCAGGGATCCTGTCCGCAGAAAAGATCCTGCGGGTATTTCTTCTGTATTCCCCGGCACTGTAAGCGAGCTTTTCCGTGTGCCTGGAATAAAAGAACTCACGGATGATCCCGATCAGGCTCTGTCCCTGGTACTTAAAAAAACCGATGGCGCATACCGGTACCATCAGCGGAATGGCGATGTAGGTGCATTCCACGATGGGAATGCCCATAAGTCTCCATAACATAAAGGCAGCGCCAAAGGAGAGTACCATTCCTGATACAGCTGCCATGCACTGCCCAAGAGTAAATCCCGAATAGACTTCATTCGGGAATGCCTCCTCAAAGTCTTTATTGATATCGATCTTCATGATCAAAACCTCCTTTTCTTATCCGGGAAGGATCTTTCCCTTCCTGTCACTGTTTTATCCTTTCACTTAAAACCCATCGGTCATAGTCCGAATGCTTTACTCATAAAGGAATTGACCCCTCTTACCGAGGCAGTCATGACCACCATGGTAAACAGTCCGTTTAAAGCATCCCAGAATCCGTTCACTGCCTCCACTGCCACATTCCCCTTTTCGAAGATATTGACACCGCTTTCGGTCAGTTTGAAACAGATCACCATGACAAGGGCGATCATCACGATCTCAAAGGTGTTCAGCAGAAAAGTCTTCACCCAGCTGATAAAGGTCCGCCTTGCCTCTTCTCCTCCAACGATCGTGGAAAGGGCAAAGGGCGCCGAGACCACCAGCAGATAAAGGCGGATATACCGTCCGTATACTGTCAGCAGGATCAAAAAACTGCAGACGATCGCTGCGATGACATACAAGATCCCGAACAGATTGTAAAAAAGCACGGAACCGACATCGATATCACTCGTGACAAGCTGCGGTGCCTGGACAGTGAATACACTGCCGGTCATCAGGGATGCCACATGAAACAATTCCCGGATGATCGTCTTGATATTTAAGAAGAGGACGTTGGCAAAGACCACCTTGATCAGCGCGTCCACCGTCCTCTCCAATGTGATGTTCTCATGGAGCCTGGTCAGAGTCTGCAGCCATCCAATGATAAAAAAGAGGTTTAAAAGGGACAGTCCGATGGAAAGGGCAAAGGGGTACAGGGTACCATTTACAAAAGCCCATGTCCCGGAGGAAAAGCTCTGGGGGCTCATGACGAGCAGCCCGCTGACTGCCTTCATGGCCGTATTCCATATCCCGCTGGCCAGGGCCATATCTGTTCCTGTCAGAAAATCCTGTAACCATCCTGGCATATCTTCCCACTCCCTCCTTTAATAGCTGATCATAGAGATGATCGTTGGTGCCATGCAGGCGATCAGGCCTGCAGCGATCCTCTTAAAGGCCATGGACTGGGCGGTACCGTCCTGGGAGTTAAGGGAAGTGGCCCACTCAAATACGCCCCACAAAAGATAGAGCTGTCCGATGCTGGTCACGATAGCTGCGATGATGTTGTAGATCGACTTAAATGAAGTGGTGATGGCTCCGGTATTGCCTGCCGCAAAGACCGGTACCGGTGTAAATACGACAAGCAGAAAGCATAAAAGCACAAAGACCGCATCGAATAATCCTGCCTTGCCTGCCTTCTTTCCTTCCTTCAGATTCCGTGTTCTCATGATGTTAATCGTCCTCCCCTCTGTGCATGATCTTTACTGTGATAAATATGATCGATGTGGACACCAGGATCTGGGCCATCACTGCGATCAGGTCGCTCCCGCCTGCCATGGATGCAGGCAGGATCCCCGGCAGGAACTGTCTGGCCGCAAGATTCACCAGGATCCCGATCAAAAATGCTGCAATGATGATCACCGGTGCTTTCCAGTCTGTTCGTTTCATGTTTTCTCACTCCCTTCCCCACCGGCATCTTCCGGCGGATCCTGTTTCCCGTCTGCAGGGATCCCCGGATCCTCATTTTCCATGAGATCATCAGGCTTCGGATTCTCAAACAGGGGGGCCGTTTCCGGATCACTTTCGAGAAGACGCTTAAAGAGTTCCTTTTTCTCCTCTTCAAGAGCCTTTCTTAACTGGATCTCCGAAAGAAGTTCGTCGTAAAGCCGGATATTCTCATCCGAAAGTTTACTGTTCTCCGTCTTCAGGGCCCGGTATTCCGGATCTGCATAAAGTTCTGCCTCCAGGCAGCAGGGCAGTACCGGTACCGTGGAATTAGTGTCTTCCTCTGTTTCTATCCTTGAGTGGAGCCTGTGCACATCCTGCACCAGGCTCTCATTCTGCAGCTTTGTCTCTAACAGATTCAACCGCAGCTGGTCCTCTTTCATCTTTTTCCTGAGCCGGCTGTATTCTTCCTCCCTAAGGCTGGTCTTTTTCTTCAGTTCTTCGTCCTTTCGCCGGATCTCCTCTTCCTTATCGCCCAGAAAGCCGATCCGGGCCTCCTGCTCTTTCCGTGTTCTTTCCAGGAATCTCTCCTTCTCCTTCAGGTCGGTTTCCCGTCTGATCAGCTCATCATATCTTTTCCGGTAAGCTTCCTCCCTTTCCTGGAAGAGCTTGTCCCTCTCGTTAAAGTATGCTTCCATTTCTTCCATCATCTCCATGATCGTGCTCTCATCTGCCATAAACATGTTCCTCCTCATTCTTTTCCTGCACCCGGCCGGCCCGGACCAGCTCCAGTTCCACGAGGATCCCGTCCTCCGTCAGGAAGGCGGTACCCTCGACCACGGATTTCAGTGCCATATAATCGTCATAAAGTCTCTTTATCTTTTTCCCTTCTTTGTTCATCTTTTCCTCCTGTTAAATATATGATCATAAACTGAGTTCCGCTCTTTTCTCCATCCTAGGTGTCTCAGCCTTCGGTTCCAGCATCCGGATCGTCCCGGAACTGCTGTTATAACGGTAGACATGATCAGAAAGCAGGTCCTTGTCCTCGACCGCAGTCCGGTTGACAGAGACGACCATGTCCGTCAGCTCCCTCACCGAAAGTGACGTGGATCTCGGGACCAGGAGCACTTCATGACGGGAGGAGGGAAGGATAAAAAAGTCCTCCCCTACCATGGCATGCGCCTTTTCCATGGCCTTATCCGAAAGGATGGCTGATGCCCCGTCGATGCTGCTCTCATTGGTCAGGACATATATGTTGTCAGATGGGCTTGGCTCCGGCTCTGTCCCCATAAAACCCCCGATGAAGGAGCTTAACGAAAAACAACGGTACTCCTGCATGTTCATGTTGTTGCGGGCTGCGGCAAACAGTTCTTCCCTCGTAAAACCATATTCCCCAAGCATCCAGTCCTTTACCACAAAACTGGCCTCGTCATTCAGCCTGATCCTGGGGACTACAGCCATATCCTCTAAGAATTCATAGGGGACGTCAGAAAGATACTGACGGTTCATCTCCGGGTTCATGACTGTGAGATAGAGGTTTTCTTCCATAAAAGCATGGGAGAGTTCCGGTACCTCCGGCGCATGCATCCTGGATGCCTCCAGTCTTGCAGATGCTTCCTTTACGATGCTCATCAGATCTTTGCCCTGTTCGTACTCTTTAAAAAGATCAGTAAGGTAGATCTGGGGAGCGATCCGGCTTGTCTCAGATGCAAAAACCAGAGCGTCCATAGTCTGGTTCACTTTGGATACCTGATGTTCCCGGATATCCATGCCCGGCCCTCCAAACCGGACCATCATCTCTGCTGTAAACGCCTGTTTGAAATCTTCATAATTCATACATTACCTCCATGAAAAAAGACAGGTTCTTCCCTGCCTGCATCTCTTACTGCAAAATGAAATTGTTTTCTCCTTCCTGTCTTCACGCAAAGATACCGGATCCCTGCTGCGAGACCCTGGCAAACCGCTCCGGATCGGCGGAAGGATCATAGGCCGGGTATCGGTCTGCCCCGGTGCCGTCCTGCTTATAATCGATTATCCACAATCTATCCACCACAAGCTGTGTATAAAAAGACCGGTTTCCATTCTCGTTATCCACAGCTCCGGTACGGAGCCTTCCAAAGACCAGGATACGGCCTCCTTTCATGCCCCAGCGGGCCAGGTAAGAAGCAGACCGGCCAAAGACAATACATGGAAAGAAATCCGTATCCGCCTCCCCGTCCTTTTTCCTGTCCCTGCCTACGGCAAGACGGAAAGGACACCATATATTGGTATCACTCCCATTCTCCTTTGAAGATAGGGCCGGGGCTTCGACCAGGCGGCCGAAGAGTATTGCTATGTTCAACATTTCAACTGCACCTCCATTCTCATAAATGTTGTCTTATTCCATGGCCTCAGGCCAATGGGCCATCGGTTTCATCGGGCATCTTATTTAAAAGAAGGGTTACCAGGGCACCGATCAATTCGGGCAGCGTGATCTGGCCCGGATCAAGCTCATCCGCCCCTTCTTTATCCGAATCGCCAGGCCCTTTCATGTCTTTCAGCGGATCAGCTTCTTTACGGGCATCCTCTTTCCTGGCAGCTTCCTCATCAGGATCCTTTTTCCCTGTTCCCCGGTCTGCCGGGTCATCCTTTTCCATCATGGTGCCGTACATCACTTTGATCCAGGGACATTCCTCATTCAGGTTATGGACATAGATCCTCCGTTCTAAGGAATCCCCGATCCCATAGACCAGTTCAATAAGATCTGTCGCTACAAGTTCATTTGTGACAAGGTCCAAACGGTACTTGCTGCAGGCCAGTTCTTCCTGCATTTTTTTCTTAGGGAATATGACATAAGGGCTTCCCTCTTTATCAAGCCATCCGTATCTCTCTGCTTCCTGCTTTTTCTCCCACAGGATCCCGTAGAGCACTTTTGCCCGGTCGGATAAGTTCTTATAATACGCATGGTCTAACAACATCCTTGGTATTTTTACCATCTTGATCATTGTTTTCCTCCTTTTTCACTCCATCAAAAAAGGACCTGTCTCTCCCGGCAGATCCTCTTTCATGCATTTGTGTAACTGATCTTGTTAACGGTGACATCCGCTTTCCCCTGAAAACGATTGGCTTTTTTGGCCATTCCGGACTTGTACCTGCGTCTCCTTCTGGAAGGCCTTCTCTCTTCCCGGCTGATCCTTTCGATCGCCAGAGATGCGGTAGGGTCATAATATCCATCGGCATTCCTCCAGGGCCGCTCTTCTTTGATCACGGGCCTTACGGCCTTCTGTCTGCTTAAGATCCTCTGTTTTACTCTTTCATCCATCGTTCTTTCCTCCTTCATTCATTACCGGCTGTATTCTGCCGGCCTGGTCTTTGTTCCATAAAACCCGGTTGACAGGTAAAAAATAAGACCCGTTGTCATCCCGGATCTTTTCCCTGCAGTTTCCTTATCTTGTTTCTGTCGTCATGTTCCCATAGAATATGGCACCTCCCTTCCAGACCGGATCCGGCCTTCTACCCATCTTTCATGAAGCCGCGACCGCTTCCCTGGTCTCCACTACTGCAATGGCCCTTGCTCTTGCCAAAGCTCTGCGCCTTTTCGCAGCTTTTTTCGCAGCTTTCCTTTCCTGCTTTACCAGGTTGCTGACTGCTTCATAGGGCGTCGGGTCCTTGATGCCGCAGCAGTCATACAGGTCGATCTTTTCTTCTTTTTCACACACTCTTTTCATCTCACGCTGTACTTTTCTCTTTCTCATCGCAGACTCCTTTCCAAATGGATTTTTTAGAAAAACCTTAGACTTCCCCCTTGGGGGCCGGCAGTTCCAACGTTCAGATTTCTCCGAGAAATGGCTGGACCTTCTGTCCAGAAGAAGTACCATCCGAAGATCTTACCTGGGTCCCTCCCGGTCCAGGTAAGATCTCCGGCGGCACTTCCCTCTGCCTGTAATCATTCTACCGCCCCCGGATTCCAAAAAACATGACTGAATCCGCAAGTTTTCCCCCTAAAAACTTGCGGATTTCTGCAAGTTTCCGACTTCTTGTTTTATATTGACGAATTGTCTGACATTTCTAACATTAAACACAGCCTTCGTAATCGGAGCAAAGTATGCTCTGCTCTTGCTAATCCTATTGAAAACTCTGGAAGAAAGATGTATAGCAATAGCAGTTAGCACAGACTAACCAATAGGGATATTTTTCAGTGAACGGGCATGATCTAGGACACAGCAATGCGGCACATCCGACAGTACGAAAGCATCGCATGGAAGAGAAATATTAGAAATCAGGAGGAAAAGAATTAGAATAGAATGGAACACAGAAAGATATGGGCAAGATCCAGAGATAATCTGGTCTCTTCTATCATGGCACTTGGCTTCCCCGGGGAATTTGGAGAGATGATCGCAAAACAGCTGGGAAGCCCCAAAGCCATAGACCGAATGGCTGCTTATCTGAATTATGAGAAGCTAGATGATATCCAGCTCATTGTCGATGAAATGCTGGCAATCCAGAGTGAGATTGATGCCTGGAGGGAGAAGAAGGACAGTGAACAAGCGAATGCTCGCTATAATGAAATCTTAAACTATGGATTGGAAGACCTGTGACCAATGGTCGGAGTCAAAAAAACCTCCAAACTGATATGCTTATAACGCATCAGCTTGGAGGTTGTTCGATATGGAAGGAATCAGCCCAGCATTTCTTTTACAACTTTAGATATTTCTACTCCAAGTATTTTGTGCTGATCCGCCTGAAGATGGAGTCCGTCTTCGTCACTGCTTTTTACATATTTTCCGGCATCAAAATATTCAACGCCATAGGTTTTTGCTACACCCTCAAAGTAGGGAGGCATTTTCTTTGATTTCTCAACGTTACCTTCAAACATTACTCCAAAGACACCATTTTCAATATTATCTCCAAGGGGTGGTGGGCATACAAGTAATACTTTTGGTTTCTGATTGGTAAAAGCTCCTGCCTGGTGCAGAGTTTTATCTACGATGATTGCGACACCATTAGCAATATCCTGAGGAGATACTGTGTAGCGTACTTTAAGGTCATTCGTACCGACAAAGATGATACAGAGGTCAATCGGTGCATGACTGTCAAGGCAGGGGATGATCTGGTCTTTGCCACATCTGTACTCTTCAATCGGGTCATCCCAAACACTTGTCCTTCCGTTCAGGCCCTCGGGAATCACCAGATAATCATCCCCTAACTCCTTCTGCATGACACCTGGCCATCTGGTATCATCATCCCACCGGATCAGAGGACTTACCAGATCATTTGCAGGGTTCCATCCCCATGTGTTTGAATCTCCGAAAATCATAATACGCTTTTTCATTTCCCAACCTCCTTTACATTTACAAAAATGAAAAGCCATAGTATAGTACACTTGTATTATACTATGTTGATTTTCTCAATGTAAATAGATAGAACCTTGAAAAAAACAGAAGGAGCGAAAGTGTTCTATGCGTAAATTGACAAAAAAACAATTAGAGACTTTGAAGAATAATAGTGACGAATCTCACCGACTGACTCTCGAGAATATCCAGGAAGCTTTATTTATTCTACTTAAAAAGTATGATTTTTCAGAGATTACCGTGACGGATATTATAAAAAAATCCGGAGTATCAAGATCTGCCTTCTATCGAAATTTTAAAGACAAAGAGTCGGTACTTTATAAATTCGTGGATGGCTGTATAGATAAAACATTTTTTAATATGAATAGATCTGTCTATGAAAACTGGGTATTGATCTTTAAGATCGTCAAAGAAAATAGAATAAAATTCAATCTACTCTACAAGTCCAGGCTTTGGCACCGATATCTGATGATGATCAATAAAGGAACAGATTTTTATGACGGGAAACAGTATGTCGACACTCTTTGGCGTGGTATGATATTCAATTCAATTTTGTCATATATTGAAAACGGCTACCCTGATCCGGAAAAAACGGCTGCATATATGATGCAATCCATGAAGATTGTTTCCAGACAGATTACAGATGAAGGTATCAATCAGCAATACATCAATGAACGAACATATTCAGAATAATAGTTCTTTATCTCCGGCTGGATCTATTTCTCTGATGTCCTGACCAATGAGACCAGTATCGAATCCGCGTAGTCAGCTAGAAAGAATCCATAATCAAAACACTCATACTTATCTGAAATGCCACATATGGACAACCATCTACATATTTTTACTCAGAAAATACTTGTGTTTCGTTTTGTGAGTACGATGTTGTTTTCGATGGGTTGTATGGCCTTTGGAATGCAATTTATTACGGTGTTAAAGAATTGCAGGAGTTTTATGTTGAGCGGTTTCATGGGATAATCGAAATTCTGAAGACGGGATCGTATTTCTAAATGAGACAGGTGGTGCTGGTATTCCTATGTTATCATTCTACCGCCCCCAGATTCCAAATAACATGACTGAAGGGGCTGTCGCATTAAAGCGGCTGCCACGTTGACTAAAAAGGCAAGGATCCCCATATCCTGTGTTGTGTCAGTTGTTGGCATCTGTGCGTCTGATGACGGACTTAAGATCAGTCCGTCCCAGAACGTACAGACACCACCAAATGACAAACACTATGGATATGGGGATCCTTGTCTTATCCTCAAGTTCCTGATCCGCTTTAATACGGCAGCCCTTAATAAAGCAGCCCATTGCCGGCAGGTGCCTGAGGCCTTAGCCCAGGGTAAAAGAAGAGCGGAAGATCTCCCTGATTGCGGCGGAGTCGATCTGGTAGGGATAA
>ODAI011203351.1_pt1 | contig 19762 bp, 14 predicted proteins | sample 1539321 | NCBI WGS metagenome assembly ODAI01 (sample SAMN02144231, study PRJEB22623) | gut metagenome | biome: sheep rumen | host: Ovis aries | place: New Zealand
AAGTCCACCGGCACCTACGTCGGCATGAACAGCTCTTCCTACCTGTCCGGCTATACCGCCGTCAACACCAGCTACTGCAGATGGACTCCCGCCATCAACGCCAGCGGCGCGGTTCAGCTGAAGAACGCCGCCAACGGCAGCACCCCCTATTTCGGCTTCAGCACCAACAACAACTACTTCTGGGGCGCCAGCACCAGCAACGCCGATGTGCTGCAGCTCTGGAAGGAAACGCAGTCCAGCACCACTACTTGGACCACTGTAATCAGTAACGGCAGCAACGCTGTGACCGAGCCTGAGGAAGTCGAAAGCAAGGAGGCCGAAGCTGCCGTCAGAAAGCTTGCCCAGACCGCTGCGCAGCTCGATTCCTCCAACATCGGTGAGAACCATGTGGAGTCTCAGAATCCTGTCGTACCTATGACGGCCGGCGTGATCTGGAAGCCCGTTGATACCATTACCTCCGGCAAGGAGTATTTGATCGGCTATACCGATTCCAACCTGGGTATTACCTACCTGCTCATGAGCTATAACCCTGCAGATGCCAAGTACTATACGTCGGCATCCTTGGACGACTATACAGCCACAAAGGTTTGCTACGCGATTCCTGCTGTCCTTGACGGAAACGGTTACGTGACCGGCGTGAATACCAGCGGCTTCTCCGGCGCAACGCTGAATCATGTCACTTGGACAATCAGTTATATCAGCTCGACCGGGAAGTACAGCATTCGCTCGGCATATGATGCTTCCAAGTATCTGCGTGTTTATGAGGACAGCTCTGCCGCGGATCTGCAGCTCTATCCTGACAGCGCTGATAACACCTGGAACAACTACTGGGTGTGGGACAGCTCAAATCATACGCTCTCGCATTACTTCTCCACAAGGTACCTGCGGAAATACATTTCTGTTCTGTACAATAGCGCAGAGACAGCAGTTTCCTGCTTTGATGCGGATGCTGACTCTGACTACGCAATTGGGCTGACGCTCTATGAGAAGACGGAAGTTGCGGACGAGCACACCCTGACGATCCACTACCAGAAGGCGGACGGCACCCAGGCAGCGCCGGATTACACCGATTCCTATGCCGAAGGCGCGGAGTACAACGTCACCAGCCCGGAGGTGGACGGCTACTGGACCGCCACCACGGCTGTGCAGGGCACCATGGGCACCGAGGATGTGGAAGTCACCGTTACCTATAATGCCATCGTCCTCTCCACCGACCGCTGGGTCGAGACTGCCGCCATCGACAACGTCGACAAGGATTACCTGATCGGCATTACGGTCGGCAGCGACGTCTATCTGATGGCTGTCAGCAATGACAACGGGGACAGCTACTTCGCCAACGGCAATGTGAACTACTCCTACCTGGGCAAGGCCGTCTTCGGCACCGGCGAGGACGCGAACAAGATCGTCGGCGTAATGGGCAATGTGAACGATCTGGATCTGTGCACCTGGAACTTCAGCACTACCTCCGGCGGCACCATCGCCAGCGCGAGCGATCCCTCCAAGCTTCTTTACTGGCGCTCCAACGGCGGCCTGACCACCAACGCCAGCGGCGATACCTGGACCTTTGACGGCACGGCCCACACCATGACCAGTGTTTCCGGGTCCTTGGCTACCCGCTATCTGTATGCCCTCACCATCAGCGGCACACCCTACGGCGCCGTGACGACTACCACATCCGCCAATGTCCACATTTACCAGAAGGTCGAGGACGAGAACACCACCTGGACCGTGACCTTCACCGATGAGGATGGAGCTGAGTACGGCACCCAGAACGTGAAGACCGGCGAAAAGGCCGTCGATCCGGGCGACGCCCAAAAGGAAGACTACTACTTCCTCGGCTGGTTCCTGGAGGGGGAAGAAACGCCCTACGACTTCGAGACCCCTGTAACCGAGGACATCACCCTGCACGCCCACTGGATGTACATGTGGGAAGTCAAGTATACCGTCACCCTCCGGGCTGTCTACGGCATGATTAACACCACCGGTAAGACCCACATCTACTGGTACGCCAACGACGGAACCGACGCCGGTCACGGTGCCGGCGCAGGCGATCGTCACGAGACCCTGGAGCTGGATATGAACACCGCCACCGGTATCCCGTATCCTGTTACAGTCGACGGCAAGACCGTCTGGACCGACGGCACCAACACCGGTCTGACCTATGAGGACCATGTCTTCCTCGGCTGGGCAAGAGTACCGAGCTCCGGCACCGGCGTCAACGGTGAAGGCCACCCCGACCTGACCGAAGAGAGTCCTGACTTCTATCTCAAGTGGGATGCTGAAAATAACCAGTATCTGTACAACAAGAAGTCCGACGGCGGCGAGGACAACTGGGTCCCCGTTACCCAGGTTTACGCCGATGAAAGCAAGCCCTACCATGACTTCTACGCGGTTTGGTCCGGCTACGCCTACGTCTTCCACTCCGCCACCGGCAAGATGGAAGCCATCCCCGCCAACACCAAGAGCACCGTGGACCTGACCCAGATGGTCACGCCCGGCCACCTCTACGGCGGCTACTACACCGAATACGGCGGCGCCAAGGACATCACTGCCGAGCAGATGCGGACCTATAAGGACAGCGCGCTGAGCAAGCGCAGTGCTTCCGATAAGATGGTGCAGACGACTGCCGAGACCTACGACGGATCTGCCGTCAAGACTCAGAACCAGAGCACCAGCGTCCGCTTCTGGACCAAAGCAAAGGCCTACGGCTATGGCACCCAGGCGGACGCCCCCTCCGGTGATCGCTTGATCCCCACCGCCGGTACCGTCTACTACCTGAAGGAGGTCCCGGAGCAGTACTTGACTACCAAGTACATCTACACTTACGATACGGTGAACGGCAACGTGATCAAGAACTTCTTCATGCTGACCGTTGTGGACGACGGCTACTACAAGGAGATCGGCTTCCTCATCAAGGCTGGCGCCGATAACGTTGAAGATGCAGCTACCGGCACATTCAAGCAGCGGAAAACGCTTTCCTCTTACTTCACCATCTCCGAGACGAACCATCCCGAATCCGACATTACTGTCAATGCCGCCAGCTTCGGCCTGAAGTCCGGCTATATTGGAAGCCTGCAGGACGACGCTTCCATCACCGGCGGGAGCTCCTTCTCCCTGATGCCCAAGTGGACCACTCTTGACGGCGTTGGCGTCAACTCCCGCGGCGGTCTGCAGCTCACTGTGAACTCCGATAAGACTGCCATCACCTATAAGGCCCTGACGGGTAGCACCGTTTCGACTCCACTGACCACATTCTATGTACAGCTCGATAGTACGTTTAAGAACGATTATCTGAAGATCAATGATGAACGGGACGATTTCGTTGCGACTTGGCTTTACTTCTTCAACGGGAGTGATAACCTTTGGGTCAAAACCACCGCGGTGGAAGGCACGGACAACAGCCTCTGGAAGGCTGACTTCCCCTCAGGTGAATGGCAGGCTGTCATCGTGGTCCGCGGCAATCCGGACGAAGAGCCCGGTTTTGGCAAAGGGATTTCCTGGAACCAGACCGCCAATCTCAATCCGACAGGCGGCAATTTCACCAACCGCAGCGGCTTCAACCTGGTGACCCTGAGCGGATGGAACAACGGCTATAATCAATTGATTTCTTCTACCGGCCTGTACGGTGCAACCCCTTGACCGCCGCGAGGAACAAAAAACCTCACAAATGAACCACTTCCGCGGGGAGCCCCCCTCCCCGCGGAAGACCCCCAAACCCCCGACACTGGAGATGATGGAATGAGAAAATTCCGATTCATGATCGCGATCCTGCTCATAATCTCGCTGAGTTGCCTGCTCTTCGGCTGTACGCCGGAAAGGGATGAGACACAGCCAAAGAACACGCTGCCGAATCCAACCGACATAGTACAGACAACTCCAACGGGACAGTCTGAGCTTGACCCCGCGCCTACCGCGCCGGAGATTTCCGGCGATCCGGCAAATTCTCAGGAACCCGCCGATACCGTCGAGGCCCCCCCAGCAACGGAGACTCCCCCCGAGGAAGAGGATCCCGAGATTGACAGCGGTTATACTTTCACGGTCGAAGAAGGCATCGGCATCGGCGGGAATTGAATAGAAGGAGGAATGTTTTATGACAAATGGAGTCACTTTCTGGGAATTCACCCTGCAGCAGAGAGATTATTTTATAACATATGCCGGACAAAACGGTGTGAATTTGACGGAATCGAATTTTATAGAGTATAACGGTTATTACTATATCCAGCAGACCGATGCCAATTTGTCCGCCTACAGCGGGCTGCTCTTCGATTTTGATGATCAAGACGGACCCGAGGGCACCTATACCTTTGGTGAGCACTTCTGGAGCTATTCTCTGGTTCCGCCTGCTCTTTGGCCTTAATGGAGAATACAGACAGGGGATCGTTCTGCGCCTGTTTATCGGGCTCAGAACCATCCCCTGCCTGTTGTTTCCCGGAATAATCAATGATGGAACAACTCATCGACGTGACCCTGGCAGGCCTGACCCTGCCGTGCGCTTTACGCTTCCCGGAAACCGCCGTGTTTCCGCCCCCCGATCCCGCCGCGCCCCGCGTTGGGATCGACCCGGTGCGCCTCAGTCGGGAGGACTGGGATCATTTCCTTTCCACCGGCATGGCCGAGACGCCGCAGACGGAATACAGCCTCCTGACCGCCTCCTTTTCCGATGCCCTTATGGAATTTAACCGCCTGATTATTCACGGCGTAGCCCTCCGCTGGCAGGAACACGCATATTTGATCTGCGCCGCCAGCGGCGTCGGCAAGTCCACCCAGGCCCGCTGGCTCCAGACCCTCCGCCCCAGCGAGTTCGGCATCATCTGCGGCGACCGCCCCATCCTCGAATTTTGTCATTGCGAACCGGTGACCGACGTCACTGGCGCGGCAATCCGTCCCCCCGTCACCGAGGGCTCCATCCTCGTCCACCCCTCTCCCTGGAATGGCAAGGAAAACTGGTACGGCGCCGAAGCCGCCCCTCTGGCGGGCCTGATCCTTTTGGAACGCGGCGATGAAAACCGACTGTGCACACTCAGTCCCCGGGAGGCAGCCCTGGCTATCTATTCACAGATCATCCAGACCTGCGTCACGGCGGAAGGGATTCGTAAGGCCGCTGAGCTGGCGACCCGTCTGCTGAACGCCGTGCCGATCTGGAAGCTCACCACCCATCAAGTCCCAGACTCGACCAAACTTCTTTTGGATACGGTTTTCTGTCTGTGACTCCACTGAGAAGTGCAGGCAATCTGCCCATCATACCCCTGTAGTGCCGGCGGCCTGCTGGCCCGGCGTAATGATGGCAGCTTGCGCACCGCCCCCGCAAATGCAGCGGCGCAAACATGTGCCATGCATTCCCGTCTGAAGCGCCGGCAACCTGCCGGCCCACACGCAACCACGGCAGTGGCCGTATAGAAAGCAGGTTCATTATGGATTACATTCCGCGTCCGGGTATCGTATGCGTCCCTCTCTGCGGGCGGCGTGTTTTGGTCCCTACCCGCCAGGCCTCGGAGTATTGCAGCTCTGTCTTTACCCTGACAGGGCTGGGGCTCATGGTTTGGACCGCCATCGAACACGACTATCCCATGGAACAATTGCTGGATCTTTACGGTATATTTACGAAGCTCGATCAGGCGGAGAAATTCCGGAAAATCGAAGACTGCTGTCAAAAGCTGTTAGAGCTCGGCTTCATTATGCGGAAACCCGAGGCCGCTGATAAAGACAACATCTAAGCGCAAAACCCACAGGGAACGTCATTGTCCCCGTGAGTTTTTCTGTGGACTTTTCGTGCTTGACCGCATTTTGCTCTGTGATATAATAAAACTGTTCTCAGAAAACGCTTCACATAATTTGCGGAGGGAGGCGAAGAAACAATGACCAAGGCGGAAACCGCGTTTCTGGCGCTGCTCCGGGCCGCTTTGCAGGGAGATACGCCCGTCGACCCGGGCCTGGACCCGGAGCAATGGCAGGCGCTTCTGCTTCTCGCGGAACGGCACAAGTTCCTACCGCTGATCCTCGACGCCTCCTGCGCTCTGCCCTCCTGCCGCGCCGCCCTCCGACAAAGCCTTCCCCCTGGGGGGAAGGTGTCACGGCCGGAGGCCGTGACGGATGAGGGGGCGGAACGACAAGCAGCGGTATCGACCAACGGCAGAAAGTGCGGAGAGCCACCTCATCCGTCCTTCGGCTTCCGTGAGACGCCGGAGTCCACCATCCCCTCACGGGGAAGGCTTAACGGGGAGTACCCTGATTGGAAAGCCGCTGTTTTGGAGCAGGTCGGCCGGCAGGCCATCCAGGAAAACGAATTTCTGAACCTGGTTTTGGCGCTGCGGGAGCGGGGGCTGGAGCCGGTGGTGCTCAAGGGGGCCGTGCTGCGGGCCCTCTGGCCCAGGCCGCTGCTGCGGCCCTCGGTGGACGACGACGTTCTGGTGCCGGAGGCGCAGATTATGGACTTCCACCGGGCCTTTCTGGAGCTGGGCCTCAGACCGGACGACCCGGAGGCCGATCCCCGGCAGTGCCAGGAGCTGGGCTACCACAAGCCCGGCTCGCCCCTCTACGTGGAGCTGCACCGCCGCCTCTTTGACCCGGAATCGGAGGTCTTCGCCGCCTTCAACGAGCCCTTTGCCGAGGCCCTGGGCCGAAGCGTCCCCATCCAGGTCCAGGACGTAACGCTGCAAACCCTGGCCCCCACGGATCATCTGCTCTTTTTGATCCTCCACGCCTTCAAGCACTTCCTCCACAGCGGCATCGGCCTGCGGGTGGGGGCGGATATCTGCCTCTTTGCCCGGCATTATGCCGAAGAGCTGGATCTGGAATATATCAAAAGCCAATGCGCCGCCTTCCGCTGTCTGCGCTTCGCCGCCGCCCTGTTCCGGGTGGGGGAGAAGGAGCTGGGCATACCCGCCCCGGCGGTCTTTGCCCAGGTGGAGAGCGACGAGACGGCCCTTTTGGAGGACATGCTGGACGCGGGGCTCTACGGGGAGACCATCGACCGGCTCCACAGCGCCAACATCACCCTGGCCGCCGCGGCCCGGGGCAGGGGAGAGACGAGCCGGGCGGGAGGCCTGAAAAGCAGCCTGCTGCTGCCGGCCTCCAGGCTCTCGGGGCGCTATCCCTGGCTGAAAAAGCGTCCCTGGCTGCTGCCCGCGGCCTGGGCCGCCCGGGGGGCGGACTATCTGCTGGGCCGGAGGAAGTACGGCAGGCAGAGCCCCGCCGCCAGCCTGCGCATCGGCCGGGAGCGGGTCCGCCTGCTGGAGCGCTACGGGATCATAGCGGGCAGCAGCTCCGCCGCCCCGCAGGAAGGGCCCAGGGCCCCGGAGCCGGACGCCCCCTCCGCGCCCCCGGAGCCCCGACAGAACTGATCAAAGACCAAGCCGGACGCCGCCTGCGCGGCGTCTTTTTTTGTGCGCTTTTTTTCCCGGGCGGAGCACAATATCTTGTGTCAATCATGCAGCTTTTCAGAGAATTCATACAGCGCCTATTCAAAATCATCATAAAAACTACAAAAATGGAATTGCTGAATTGTGCACATTGTTGAAACATTGCCAGACATAAATCAAACAGGAAAAAAATACTTGAAAATTATGTGGAATGGGTGTACAATTCATAACTGAACTATGGTGAAGAAGTATGTAAATATCATTCGATGATTCTATTTTGAAAGGGGAAAGCAAAATGAAACACAAGCTCACTCGAATCACTGCTCTGATGCTTGCTGTCATCATGTCCTTCTCTATGCTGCTGGTGCCGGTGCAGGCGGCGTCCTTCACGGACGTGCCGGAAAAGGCCTGGTACAGGGCGGCGGTGGACTACGTGTCCGAAAAGGGCTGGATGAACGGCGTCGGGGAGACGACCTTCGCGCCCACCATGGACGTGACCCGGGCCATGTTTGTGACGCTGCTGGCGGCCTACGCCGATGTGACGGTGGACAACAGCAGCGCCGCCTTCACGGACACCGGGGCAGGGAAGTGGTACACCGGCTCCGCGGCCTGGGCTGCCGAGCTGGGCATCGTCAAGGGCATCGGGGACGGCCGCTTCGCGCCCAGCCGTGCCATTACCCGCCAGGATCTGTGCGTGATGCTCTATAAGTATCTGCAGGTATCCGGCATCGAGTTCAAGGCCGACGCGGACCGCACTTACGCGGACTTCGCCAGCGTGGCCGCCTACGCCAAGGAGGCTGTGAGCTTCTGCGCCGCCTCCGGCCTGGTGACGGGCTATGAGGACGGCAGCTTCCGGCCCAGAAAGACCGCCACCCGGGCCCAGGTGGCCCAGATCCTCATGCGCCTGGACCAGCTCCGCCAGGGCCAGGAGCTCCCCGAGGACCCCATGCCCGCTCAGTTCTTTGAGGAGTATCCCACCGAGGACATGAAAGTGACTGCCGGCGCGCCCCAGGGAGCGCTTCCCGAGGACAGCGAGATGGTCGTCACCCGCGTCACCGACGAGGCGCGTTTGGCTGCCATGGAAGCGCAGTTCGGCAGAAAGGTTCTGCTTGCCGCCGACATCTCCTTCCGGAAGGACGCGACTGAGCTGGAGCCGAACAAGGAAGTGAACGTCAGCATTACCTGCGATCTGCTGAACAACCTCACCGAGTTCTCCCTTGTCCATATCGCGGACGACGGCTCTTATGAGTACGTTGGCAACGCCAGCCTGATGACCATGTACCGCGGCAGCCATTCCAAGATGCTGCGCTTCTCCGCCAAGGACTTCTCCGTCTACGCGGTTCTGGAGGGCCAGAGGGCGGTTCAGGTGAACTTCTTCAACGAAGGCGCCACCGAGCCCCACAACATGCAGAAGGTGATCAAGAACGGCAACGAGGTTGGTCAGGTCTTTGACCCCGGCGTGGATCTGCCCGACGCCAAGGTTTTCGTGGGCTGGACCATCTATAAGAACGGCGCGCCCCAGAAGGTGGACGGCAAGGACTATTACGACATTGCCGCCGTCAACGCCTACCTCGTCTCCAATTTTAATTCCCTGGAGTCCATTGACGTGAAGGCCGTTCTGCACGACGTGCGCTACCTGGCCTACGTGGACGAGACGGACCGGGTGCTGCGTACCGTTTCTCTGACCTACAGCAACACGGATCCCACCTTCACCATCGACCAGGATTATTCCCCCGCCAATTCCAAGGCCCAGTTCTACGGCTGGACCCGGACCAAGACCAGCCTGGTGGTGGATTATCCCATTGGCAGCGAGATCACCGTCACTGCCGACAAGGTGGACGATACCTATACCTGCAGGCTCTATCCCGTGTGCAAGCGCGGCAACTGGCTGGTCTTTGACAACAACATCGACAAGACCGTGGATCCCACCTCCGCCACCTTCACATCTCCCCAGATCGTCCTGACCGGCGAGAACACGGTGAAACCCGCCGATCCCACCCGTTCCGGCTATACCTTTGGCGGCTGGTACGAGGATGCCGCCTGCACCCGGGAGTTCACCTTTGGTAATCTCCTTCCGGACACCGCCTGTGACGAACACGGTGAGAAGAAGCTCTACGCAAAGTGGGAAGCCGATAAGACTTCTTATCTCGTGGTTTATATGACACAGGATCCCGAGAATACTTCTGAGTATAATTATTTTACCAGTGAAAAACGTAATTACCTTGCTTCGAGCAGCAATTCAAACGGATATGTATGGAGTACAACTGGCGCAAATATCCGTCCTGTTACTGATCGAGTTTTGATTGATGTTGATGAGCAGGGGAATGTAACTTATCGTGATTATAATGATTCACAGTTAGGAGACTATGGCACTGGTATTGGAACTCAGTTGGGTTTCTATTATACCTATAATAAGACGAAAACAGAAGCGCAGACTGTAAAGGCGAGAGGCGACGGCACTTCGATTCTGTACATCTATTATGATAGAAAAGAAGTAACTGTGAACTTTTATAAGCCGAGCAGTTATACTTACTTTACGTGCAACACATCTCCGAGGAGCTATGTATCGTACGATTTCTTTATGAAATATGACGATGGCACCTATCATGCGCTTTCAGTTGAAGAAACTACAACTTCCGATGGCTGGTATACTTATTACAACTACGAGTTTGTTGGAGCAATTTATAATTTTTATTATGATGGTCAAAATGGTGACTGGTACTATATTGATAAAACTGCGGCATCTCCATCGTGGAAGCAGTTGAATACTTCATATCGTCTGTACTATGTCAAAAATTATACATTGGAAAGTACATCGTCTGGAGTGTACGAAAGTAATGTACCAGAATCAAAAATTCCTGACTTAGATGAAGGCGAATCCTGGTTCTTTAACGATTATGCTATAAATGACGTTACCGCTGGTCACGAACATGCAGCATCTGCAGTTTATACGCCAGAGAATTCTATCACTGTAAATCTTTATCGTGGATGGCTTGAAACACAAAGCCAGAAGAAGAACGTCTATTATATTACGCAGGATCCTGAAACCGGTGAATGGCTAATGGATGACCCTTATCACACGCGCGAAGCTGGTAATATTTACAGTCCCATTGCATCTTCTAGTGCCGGTATGAAGTTCATTGGCTACAATCTCGCCAGAAATAGTAGAACGAATGGTTTTGTGAGCCTCGATGGGAATACCAGTTATAGCTTTAACTATTCAGATATTACTGGAGAAGCGGCATATGCTTATTTCGAATTGAGAAACTTCGAACTTGCCTACCACTCCAAAACTGGTAATGCTAAAACTGAATCGGTTCGATATTATCGAAACTTAACGCCTTATGAATTTAAAAAGGATGAACAAGGAAACTTTACTACCGAGAAGTTCGTACCGGAAGATGGTGGTGAAGGTTACTATTTTGATGCATGGTATACTGATTCGAGTTATCAGGAAAAATTTGATTTTAGTAGCGAATATATGCCAGCGCAATCAGTCATTCTTGAAGCAAAGTGGGTTCAGGAGCGTTTCCGTGTCGTTCTGGATCCCACCGGCGGTGATCCCAACGTGCATGCCGGTGTGAATGGTACGACCGATCCCAACCAGGTCTATTTCCCCGGCAACCAGGTCACCACCTTCAAGATCTGGTACGGCGAGTCCGTCCTCGGTTCTTCCATTGAGAACGTGCAGCGTCCCGGCTACGAGCTGGTGGGCTGGTACGTGGATACGGATCCCAATAACGACACCGTCTTCGATACCCCCTTCAACTTCAACACGCCCATCAAGGATGACGTCGTGGATCTGAGCTATAAGGACGCCCCCGCTGGTGAGCGGCAGGGCACCGACCCCTGGAACGGCAATCTGGCCTATAACGACGCCGACGGCGAGAACGACAACGTCATCGGCAAGCTGGTCATCTACGCCAAGTGGCGTAAGGTTCTGCAGGGCGATACCTACGTCCGCGTGGTGTATGACTGCGCCGACGGTACCCTCCAGGGCGAGGCCGACTGGACCGATCCGCTGCACTACGCCGATCAGGCCCAGGCGGTGGCAGCTCCCGCTGCCCAGGCCAACGAGGCCGGCTATATGTTCGCCAAGTGGACCGTGATGAAGAACGAAAACGGCCAGCTGGTGGAAACCGAGATCGACAAGCTCCCCGGCGATACCTTTGACGTTCTGGTGGAGAATGCCGGTGAGCCCGAAACCGTTGACGGCCACACCGTTTACACCGTCTACCTGAAGGCTTCCTACAGCACCATCTCCAACACCCACATCACCTGGTACGGCAACGGCGGCGTGAATGCGGAAAACAAGGAAATTGAAAACAGCCCCGACGCCATCATCAATTCCTTCACCAACATCAAGCCCTCCGACACCTTCACCCGCGACGGCTACGTCTTCCTGGGCTGGGCCCGTCTCAACGAGGATGACTGCAGTCTGACGAAGGATGAAGCCGGCAACATCACCGCTGCTGCGCAGAACAATAATCTGGATGCGGATGATCTCTGGCTGATCTACGATGAGGAGAACGACAGCTTTAAGGTCAACTCCACGTTGGACAGCACGGCTCCCAATTACCCCACAGTGTCCATGGTTGCACCTGACGAAAATAAGCCGTACCACATTATGTACGCGGTCTGGGCGCCCTGCTGCTACGTTTACCACTCCGCCACCGGTCTGATGGAAGCTGTTCCGCTGACCAGTGACAATCTGGTTGACGGCAAGCTGGACCTGACCCAGCGTGTGACCCCCGGCTATCTCTATGGCGGCAACTATCACACCATGGGCGGTCTGGAACAGGACGCTGTGAACGCAGCGAAGAAGGTGGCCGGCAGCTCCGAGAACTACGTTGCCCACGTTCTCCATGCGCCTCTCTACGACGGCAGCAATCTGTATGCGGATTCCGCCAGAACCACGAAGTTCTGGACCAGCGCGAATGCCGAGAAGAACGTGAAGGGTACCGAGATGACCCCGACGGCCGGTGCAGTCTATTACCTGAAGGAAGTTCCCTCCAAGTATCTGACCTCCCGGATCCAGTACGTCTATGAAGGCAAGCGCCCTGAAAAGCTGGATGAGATCATCGATATGTACCTTGTGACGATTATCGATGATAACCTCTACAAGAGCGCGGGCTTCAAGGTTGCCGGTTCCGATAATGTGAATTCGACTGCCTTCACCGGCTTTACGACCTTGGGCAACAGCTTCACCATTGCGCCGAGATATGACGGTACTTATACCACCATTGATGCGCCGTTCTTTGGCCTGACCCGCGGTTACGTCGGTACGCTGCATAAGGAGGACTTCGCCTGTAAGAATTCCGTCTTCACGATGGTTCCCTCCTGGACCACCCTGGACGGCGTCACCGTCAGCAACAACGGCCTGACGATCCAGATCGGCGCAAGCGGCAAGCAGGATTCCATCTCCTGGAAGCGCAATTATGACGGCACCGAGAAGCTGTACGTGAACATCAAGAGCGCGAAGGATTACTCAAACAACACGGATATGAACTGGCTGGCCGACGGTGCGGTACCCATGGTTTATGTTTACGGAGAAGTCCAACAATGGGTTGAGCTGAAAAAGACTTCTGTCAGCGGCATTTATCAGATTACCGTTCCTGCCGGCAAGGAAACTGGCCTGATTATTACCAGAAATTCTCCGACTTGCTATGATACTCAATATGATGCACAGATCGCCAATGGGGATCCGAATAATGATAAGGATATATGGTACCCTGCATACGGTGATCCGAGCAAGTTCCACATTGTCTGGAATAAGACGCCTGATATTAAGGTGCCCTCCAGTGCCGAAGATACCCCGAATTATGATTGCACCGTAAATTACATTTCTGCATTCGGAATCGGGGGTAACGCAAGCTGCACCTGGGCTGATTACCTTTCTGATCAGACCACACCTTAACAACTTTCCCGGCAAGAGGGGGCAACCCCTCTTGCCGGAACAACCGCCGCATAGGAGATATGACGAATGAGACGTTTTGGAGCTGTCCTTTTCCTGCTTTTGCTTTTGACTTTTATTTTTGCCGGATGCGCAGATCGACCTGCGGATGATACCCAGGCTGTTGCAGGCACGTCCCCTTCCCTTGTTCCGCCGGAATTGGCCGGAAGCGCAGAGTCTGTTGACGATCCTGTGAGTTCGGCAATTCCCACCGAATTGAATGCTGCGACGGAGCATGTCGCTGATTTGACAGACAGCAGCATGGCAAGTCCGGAAGACACACAGCATTCCGTGACAGAGAGCGTTCCCGCGGATACTCCCTCTGCGGAGCATACGGAGCGCGTTCAGGAGAACCCGCAGCCTTCAGAAACGGCCCCCGAAGTTGATCCCGGCGGTCTTGTGATCGGAGACGACGTCGTCGTCACAATTGAAGACGGCCAAAAAGTCGGCGGAAATTAATAGAAGAAGGAGGTAATGAGTGATGGAATTCGGATTTCCCAGTGATTTATATTTTATCACGAGTGATGAATACAATATTTTAAATACTGCTTTAAGCGGGACTGACCCTAATTGGCATAAGGACTTCGTGTTTGACGAATTTTACGGCCTGTACTTTATTTCCGGTGCGAATATTGACGATGAAGCTGAGTGGCTGATCGACAGAGACATGGTCCATCCCTGGGTTTACACCAGCTCCGGCCAGCCTGCAGTCAATTATCCGGGCCACACGCATCCTTGATTGACCTTCCCGGTGGTCGGTTCAGAAATGAGAGGCTTCGCTTGAGCCTCTCATTTCTGCTATTATACTTAAAATCGCAAGATATAGAAAAATGCGGATCCGCATTTCAGATCTGATATGACGATGAAAAAATTTGAAGTTCAATTATCCGGCCTGTCCATTCCCTGCGCGGTACGCTTTCCTGAAACGGAACGGTATTTCAGAGAATTTGCGCCAAAAGCAGAGCTATGCGTGAATTCAGCTCCGCTCCTTTGCCCGGAACAAGCCGAAATACCGGAAGAAGATTGGAAAAGCGCCCTCGAATTTGGTATGCTGGATTGCCCCCACACGGAATACACGGTGCTTACCGCGTACTTTTCTGATATTCTTCTTCGATATCACAGAGTGATCCTGCATGGCGTTGCGCTGCTGTATCAAGAAAAAGCATACTTGATCTGTGCGGACAGCGGCGTCGGAAAAAGTACGCAGGCTCGTATTCTGCAGGAGCTTCGACCCGGCGAATTTGAAGTTATTTGCGGAGATCGTCCCATCCTTCAGTTCAATGATTTGAATGATCAGATTACGGTTCACCCCTCACCCTGGAATGGAAAAGAGAATTGGGGATCCGCATGCACTGCCCCTTTAGCAGCCCTCATTCTGTTGGAGAGGGGAGCGGAAAATCAAATCGCGCCACTGACGATCCGTGATGCTGTGGTGCCAATGTACACCCACTTCATTCATACCGGTTGGGAGCCTGAGAATATTCAACAGGTTGCCGCTATGGAAAGCAAACTGCTGAGCGCTGTTTCACTTTGGAAGCTGACCACCCATGACGTACCGAATTCCACAAAGATGCTGCTGGAACGCCTTTTTTCGTAATTATGATGTTTGGCAGCTGAGATAGTTTGATCAGAAAGCAGGTGCAAAATGAAATATAAGCAGCGCCCGGGAATCGTATTAACAAAAATTTGTAATTATAACGTTCTGATTCCCGCCAGATCCGCGTATCCTGAATGCACTAAGGTCCGTCAACTGCCTTTTATCTGGGCAGCAACCTGGAACTTGCTTTCAAAGGATAATCCGGAAGAGGATATTATGCAAGTTCACAGAATCCTCACAAAGCGTTCTGACGAAGAAATACGGGAACGCCTTGAAAGATTCTACAAGGAAATGTACGAAGCGGGGTTTCTCATTCAGGCAGATGATTCTGCTTCCAATCAACAGGCTGACAGTTGATCTGTCGGCTTGTTTTGCGTCTGCGGGTTCAGCCCTTGACGTTCACAGTTTTTTTACATTTGTTTGATTATTCTTGCGTTTTTGAATGAAATTTGCTAAAATGATTTCGCACAACAGCTTATCATCTGCTTGACCTGCGAGCATGAACAAGCTGCAGATCCCCCTGAAAAGGAGACGGAAGTATGAAGAGAACTGAGGATGCCTTTCTCCAACTGCTGCGCGCCGTGCTGCATGAGCAGAAGCCCGCAGACCCGGGACTCGATCATGAGGCGTGGCTGAGCCTGCTGCAGCTCTCCGAACACCACAAGCTGCTGCCCTTGATCCTGGACGCCGCCTGCGATCTGCCCTCCTGCCGCGCCGCCCTCGGCGCGAAGCCGGAGCAGGGAGAGCCGTCGGAGAATGCGCCTCGCTGGCGGGAGCGTGCCCTGGAGCAGGCCGGCCGCCAGGCCATCCAGGAAAACGAATTTCTGAACCTGATCCTGGCCCTGCGGGAACGGGGGCTGGAGCCCGTCGTGCTGAAAGGCCCCGTCTGCCGCGCCCTCTGGCCCAAGCCTCTGCTGCGGCCCTCCGTGGACGACGATTTGCTGATTTCCGACGCCCAGGCTTCGGTGTATCATAAGGCACTGTTGGATTACGGCATGACCGCCGATCACCCGGAAGTTGACCCGGACGCCGCCTGGGAGCTTTCCTATCACAAGCCCGGGTCCCCCCTCTACATTGAGCTGCACAAGCGTCTCTTTGATCCGGACTCCCCGGTGTTCGACGGGTACAACGGGTATTTTGCGGGCGCCCTGGAGCGTGCGGTTTCCGTCACCGTCCAGGACGTGAGCCTGAAGACCCTGGCCCCAACGGATCATCTGCTGTTTTTGCTGCTCCATGCCTTCAAGCACTTCCTGTTCAGCGGCTTCGGCATGCGGATCGTGGCGGATATCTGTCTCTATACCAGGCATTACGGGGAGGAGATCGATTTCAAGAGGATCTGCGCCGTCTGCCGGGAGCTCCGCTGCGACCGCTTTGCGGCGGCCCTCTACCGGATCGGGGAGAAGTATCTGGACCTGCCCATCCCGGAGCCCTTTGCGGTCATAGAGATCGACGAGCAGGCGCTTTTGGAGGACGTATTGGACGCCGGAATTCACGGCGCGGAGATCGACCGGCTCCACAGCGCCAATATCACCCTGGGAGCCGTGTCCGACGACAGGACCGGTCGGCAAAGCGCCGGCGGCCTGCGTCACAGCGTCTTCCCGGCGGCGAAGAAGCTGGCAGGGGAGTACCCTTACCTGGAAAAGCGTCCCTGGCTGGTTCCGGTGGCCTGGATCACCAGGGTCGGCCGCTACGTGAAGAACCGGGGCCAATACGGCAGGCAGAGCCCCGCCGCCAGCCTGCGCATCGGACGGGAGCGGGTCCGCCTGCTGGAGCGCTACGGGATCATAGACGAGAACAGATAGGGGCAAGCTGTCTGAAATATGCACGAAAAACCCACAGGGAAGCGGATTTCCTTGTGGGTTTTTGCGTCTTGACCCTTTTGCCCAAACATGGTAGAATGTGGCCGAACCAAGGAAATCTATCCATGAAAAGGAAATGCCAAGTATGTCTTACGAAGCAAGTGAACAATACGCCAAGGCCCTGAAAAGCGGCCAGAAATATCTGAAAACAGCCCAGGCCCAGGGCCTGGATCCCTACCCCGCGGTGCTCGACGAGATCGAGTCCCGCTACGAGATCGTCGGCCGGGTGGAGCTGGGCCTGCTGAATATCCCCGCGGAGCTCATCGTGGGGACCCGCAGCGCGGGGCGCACCGCCGCCCTGGCCGGGAACTTCATGCCCCTGCTGGAGCCCGACACCGAGTTCGGCACCAAATGGATCCGCCTCTGCGAGGCCCACGCCGAGGAGGGGATCCGGGACCCCATCCTGGCCTATGAATTCCTGGGCAAGTTCTACGTCCAGGAGGGGAACAAGCGGGTCAGCGTGCTGAAGAGCTACGACGCCCCCACCGTGGCGGCCAAGGTGATCCGGGATCTGCCCGCCCGCAGCGAGGAGCCGGAGATCAAGCACTACTACGAGTTTTTGCAGTTCTACAATCTGACGGGCCTCTACGGTCTGGACATGGAAAAGCCCGGCGACTACGGAAGGCTCCTGGCCGCCCTGGGCATGGAGGAGGGCCACGTCTGGTCCGAGGAGGAGCGCCGCAGCTTCCGCTCCGGCTTTGCCCGCTTCCAGACCGCCTACGCCAAAATGAAGCAGCAGCCCGCCACCCCCGCGGAGGCCCTGCTGGTCTGGCTCCAGGTCTTCCGCTTCTCCGACATCAAGGAGATGAGCATGAACGAGCTGGTGGACCACATCGCGGCCCTCTGGCCCGATATGAAGCTGCAAAACGAGTCGGAGACCCCCGCCATCGAGGTACAGCCGGAGCTGCCCCAGAAGGATCAGGGCCTGGTCTCCAAGCTCATCAGCGCCGTCAGCCAGCCGGACCGGATCAAGGTGGCCTTTATCTACGGCTTCGATCCCAAGACCAGCAGCTGGACCAACGCCCACGAGCAGGGCCGCAGGGCCATGGTGGAGGCCCTGGAGGGCAAGGCGGAGGCCATGACCTACATCGCCCGGGACCGGGATTACTTCGCCGCCATGACCGGCGCCGTGGAGGACGGGGCGGAGATCATCTTTGCCACCACGCCCCCCATGATCGACGCCTGCCGGAAGATCGCCGCCATGCACAAGAACGTCAAGGTCTTCAACTGCGCCATCTCCCAGCCCTACACCGGCGTCACCATGTACTACAGCCGGATCTACGAGTGCAAGTTCATCACCGGCGCCATTGCCGGGGCCATGGCCGCCAACGACCGGGTGGGCTATATCTCCAGCTACCCCATCTTCGGGGAGCCCGCCGCCATCAACGCCTTCGCCCTGGGGGTGCGCATGGTGAATCCCCGGGCCCGGGTGGAGCTGCTCTGGTCCTGCGCCCGCCGGGACTGCGCCGAGGAGCTGCGCCGCCGGGGGATCCGGGTGATCTCCAACCGGGACGCCGCGGGCTCCGAGGACGGCTACTGGGCCTTCGAGTGGGGCACCTACCTGGACGACGGGAAGGGCGAGCAGACGGCCCTGGCCCTGCCCTGCTGGAACTGGGGCGCCCTCTATGAGAAGCTGGTGCGCTCCGCCCTCCAGGGCAAGCTGGAGACCGGCCCCGCCGACAAGGCCGTGAACCTCTGGTTCGGCATGGACAGCGGCGTCATAGACGTGCGCCTCTCCGACCAGCTGCCGGACGGCGTCCGCAGCCTGGCCCAACTGCTGAAGCGCGGCCTGGCCGAAGGCCGCATCGACCCCTTCCGCAGCCGGATCCTGGATCAGAACGGCGTCTTGCGCTGCAGCGGCGAGGAGGGCCTGGGGGCGGAGGCTCTGATGCGGATGGACTGGCTCTGCGACAACGTGGACGGCGCCTTCCCCGGCTTCGACGAGCTGCTGCCCGGCTCCAGGGAGATGGTCCGCCTGCTGGGCCTCTACCGGGATGATATTACCACCGTAAAGGAGGAGAAACAGCTGTGAAGCTGTTGCTGATTTCCGACCAGGAGGAACCCTATCTGTACGACTACTACCAGCCGGGCCGCCTGGCCGGATACGATATCATCCTATCCGCCGGGGACCTGAAGCCCGCCTACCTGCGCTTTCTGGTGACCATGGCGAACCGGCCCCTGCTCTACGTCCACGGCAACCACGACACCCGCTACGAGGCGGATCCCCCCGAGGGCTGCGACTGCGTGGACGGCAAGCTCGTGGTCTGCAAGGGGCTGCGGATCCTGGGCCTGGGGGGCAGCATGCTCTACAGCGGCGGCCCCCACCAGTACAGCGAAAAGCAGATGCAGCGCCGGGCCCGGAAGCTGCGCCGGGCCGTCAAGAAGGCCGGAGGGGTGGACATCATCCTGACCCACGCCCCCGCCCGGGGCTACGGGGACGCGGACGACCCGGCCCACCGGGGTTTCGAATGCTTCAATGAGCTCATCGAGCAGTACAAGCCCAGATACCTCATCCACGGCCACCAGCATCTGAACTACCGCACCTTTTCCCAGCGGATCTGCCAGGCCGGGGACACCACCATCATCAACGCCTGCGGCCGCTATGAGCTGGAGCTTTAGCGTTTTTCACAATATTAGCTGTTCTTATGGCATAGGTACTTGTTCGGAGTTGACAAAAAGCGGAATTGCGGATATAATAGAAGCATGAAACTATGGCCTCTTTGGCAAAGGAGCAATTTTTTATGCCGATCTATGTCAAAAGTGAGATCGCGCCCCTCAAGCGCGTTATGCTGCACCGTCCCGGCCAGGAGCTGGAGCATCTGACCCCAGGCACCCTGGACCGGCTGCTCTTCGACGACATCCCCTATCTGGAGGTGGCCCAGCAGGAGCACGACCGCTTCGCCCAGGTCCTGCGGGAGAACGGCTCCGAGGTGGACTATGTGGAGGATTAGGCCGCCGCAACCCTGAAGGCCATTTTCGCCCATCGGCTGTTTCT
>ODAI012045002.1_pt1 | contig 19761 bp, 6 predicted proteins | sample 1539321 | NCBI WGS metagenome assembly ODAI01 (sample SAMN02144231, study PRJEB22623) | gut metagenome | biome: sheep rumen | host: Ovis aries | place: New Zealand
AGGAGTTAAAGGAGTTAAAGGAGTTAAAGACGATAGGGGATGAGCTATTGAGGAGATTATTATTGAGGAGTTGAGGAGATGGGTAATAAGGAGTTGAGGAGATGAGTAATAAGGAGTTGAGGAGAATAGAGTTACTTGCACCGGCTAAGAACTTGGAATGTGGTATTGCAGCCATTGATCACGGAGCTGATGCTGTATACATCGGGGCTCCACGCTTTGGCGCTCGTGCTGCTGCGGGCAACTCTATTGACGATATCGCCACTCTTTGTGAATATGCTCATCAGTTTGACGCAAAGGTATATGTGACGGTCAATACTCTGTTGCATGATGACGAACTGACAGAGGCTCAGAATCTCATAGTCAAGCTTGATGGAGTAGGGGTGGATGCCTTTCTAATACAGGATTTGAGATTATTAAATTCTAAACTTCCTGTTATTAACTCCAAACTACATGCCTCCACCCAAACAGACAATCGGACTGTTGAAAGGGTGAGACAACTCTGCGATATGGGATTCAGTAGGGTGGTACTGGCAAGAGAGCTATCGACTTCGGATATAGCAAAGATACATAGTGCCATTCCTAATGTTGAAATCGAAGTTTTTGTTCATGGAGCATTGTGTGTAGCTTATTCTGGTATATGTTACGCTTCGGAATATTGCTTCGGAAGGAGCGCTAATAGGGGAGAATGTGCACAGTTTTGTCGTATGAAGTTCAATCTCAAGGATTCTGACGACAAAGTGATTGTGCAAGACCGATATCTCTTATCATTAAAAGACATGTGCCGTATCGATGACCTCGAGGAACTTCTTGATGCTGGTGCAGTCTCTTTGAAAATAGAAGGTAGACTGAAAGATGTAGACTATGTTAAGAATGTCGTCGCAGCATATAGCATACGTCTGAACGAGATAATAAAGAAACATCCGGATAAATACCAGAGAGCTTCATCAGGTGTATGTGAATACGCATTTACGCCAAACTTGAGAAAGACCTTCAACCGAGGATATACTGATTATCTACTGCATACCAATACTGCAAAAGATGGTTTTCTGGAAGGTAGAACCAATGATATTGCCTCACCATATACTCCAAAGTCGCTGGGCGAGAAAGTGGGTGTTGTCAAGGATGTTAGAAGAGAAATCATAGTCGCAGGTACTGCGTCATTCAGCAATGGTGACGGATTATGTTTCTTCAATGACAAGAAAGAACTGGTTGGCTTTCGCATCAATCGTGCTGAAGGCAACAGATTGTATCCTCAGCGTATACCAGATGGCTTGAAGAAGGGAATGACTCTCTATCGTAATCATGATGCAGCCTTTGAGAAGCTGTTGTCAGGAAAGACTGCTACGCGCAAGATACCAGTTACTATGACTTTTTCTGAAATTCCGAATGGATTTTTTCTAACTTTGACGAAGAATGATGGAAGTCAGGCAACTGCTTCGCTTATGATAGAGAAACAACTGGCTCAGAAGAATCAGAAAGACAATATAATCCGACAACTGACAAAACTCGGGAACACACCATATCATTGCACAGATATTTCTATCGAAGGTGATGCCGACAAATTCTTTATTCCAAGCAGTATGTTGGCAGAAATGAGGAGAGAGGTGACAGCACGGGAAACATCGAACCGATGGAGCGGCGAGAGCAGACTAAAGTTTGCTTTGAGTATGCCGAGTCGTGACGGAGGTAGACCGAAGGTCAACGTTGAACGGGGAACATTGAACGTTGAACGGGGAACAAAGTATGTGGAACCTCTTATGCAATGTAGACACTGTATACGCTTCTCTCTTGGCTATTGCGTCAGGAACGGAGGAAGTCGCCCGACATGGAGGGAGCCTCTCTATCTTGAATTAGGTGACGGCAGACGTTTCCCCTTGCAGTTTCAATGTAATAAATGCCAAATGAATGTTTATGGTGAGGAGTAAATTACTAATATACATGTTGCTGATGTTATCCCTAACAAGTTGTTATAGGGAGCGTACCGCAGCGCGTCTACATGATGTAGCTGTCGTCGATACACAGCTTGTTGTAGATGACACACTTGCTGTTGCGCTAACCCGTCAGCAACAGGACTCGCTGACATTTGCACGCACTCATCATTATTCTGAGAACTTTAATTTCGTCGTACGCGCAGACTCTATGTCGCTTATCAGACAAGAACCAGAAGAATGGATAAATGGAATGATGATTGACTCCTTTGTAGTGAAGAGAGGAGTCCCGATGGTTGTTGCTGACATCCGTTTTCTGGCTAATGATCCCGTAGACTCTGTATGGATACAGTTAGCTACTGAAGACTATCAGTTTGGGTGGGTACATGAGAGCGACATGCTGAAACAGGTAGATCCAGACGACCCAATATCCCAGTTTATCTCTACCTTCTCAGACTCACATATCATTGTTTCATTGGCTGTCTTTGTTCTCATCGCAATAGCATATCTTCTCCGTAAACACTGGCGAAGAAACAACAAGATAGTTCATTTCAATGACATTCCGTCGTTTTATCCTACAGCCTTAGCCCTGAATGTTGCCTCCTCAGCCACATTCTATGCGTCGATACAGATGTTTGCACCAGACAAGTGGCGTGAATTCTATTTCCATCCGTCACTCAATCCTTTCTCTCAACCCTTGCTACTTGGATTGTTTCTGGCATCTGTATGGCTAATGCTGATACTGGCTATTGCTTCAGCTGACGAAGCGCTGCGCTACTTGCATTTTGAGGGCGCTGTCGCTTATCTGCTCAATCTTGGTGCAGTATGTGCTTTGTGCTATATTGTGTTCAGTATTTTTACTTTATATTATATTGGATACCCATTATTGATATTTTACTTTTGGTGGGCAATAAGAAAAAGAAAATTGTAATAATTAATGATACTTTATCGTGAAAAGAAAATAATATGTACCTTTGTAACCGATTTAACTTTTGGGATAACGTAAATATGAGGAAAACGAGAATGAAAAAAGCAATTTTATTGTTAATCCTATTTGGTGTTACCTTGACGGGGTGGAGTGAGAATGAATGGACAGACGCCGAACTTACCGACACGTCTCGAGTATATAATATCGAGGAGGTTGTAGTTGTTTCACAACCAAAGGAGACTTTCTGGCTACGGCAGCAACCTCTGAGTTCCAGTTCATTTAGTGGTTCTGATATTGCACAGCAAGGTATCCAAGACCTACGCGGCTTGTCGGCATACATCCCTTCGTTTACTATGCCTGAATATGGAAGCCGTGTCACATCGTCCATGTATGTCAGAGGTATAGGCTCAAGGGTCAATAGTCCTGCACTAACCATTTATGTCGATGGTGTACCTTTGCAAAACAAGTCAGGATTTAATTTCCACACATATGGTATTGATCGTGTAGATGTCTTGCGTGGTCCTCAAGGTACTTTGTACGGACAGAACACAGAAGGTGGACTAATACGTATGTATACAAAGAATCCATTCCATCATAAAGGTACGGACGTGACACTCTCTGTGGGCAATCATTTCTGGCGCAAGGCAGAGGTTGAGCATTTCCATCAGTTTGGTGAGAAAACAGCCTTATCTGTCGCTGCTTTCTATGATGGTCAGAATGGCTTCATAAAAAACAAATATAGCGGAAAATATGCAGACAAGATGAATGAGGCTGGAGGCAGGTTCAACCTTCAGTATCGTCCATCCAAGACAATTAGAATGGGTCTGCTGGCAGACTATCAATATGTCAATCAAAATGGTTTTCCATACGGATTACTCAATGTGAAAAGCCAGAAAGCCGACAATCCAAATACTGATCGGCAGGATACATATCGCAGAAATATGCTGACTACGGCGTTTAGTCTGGGTTGGCAAGCTCCTTCTTTTGAACTAAATTCCGTTACGAGTTATCAGTTTTTGCATGACAACATGGCAATGGACATAGACTATAGTCCGCTCAATGCCATGTTGCTCGAACAACGACAGCACAAGAATGGTTTGACGGAAGAGATTACCCTGAAGAGTACACGCCCGTCGCGTTGGCATTGGACAACAGGTGCTTTCGCCTCGATAGAATGGCTGCGCACAGACGCACCTATCCACTTCTACGACGAGAGCTTCACCCATACTATTGCTACAAGTGTCAGAAATGCCATGTATACGGCGATGCAACGAAGTATGGCAGCAAGTATGGCCGAGCGCGGTATGCCTATGGAGCAAGCTATGGCTGCTGCGGCATCAGCAATAGAACGTGCTGGTGGAGTATCTATGGACGTCACTCTGGATATTCCAGGCGTGTTCCGTACACCTACGTACAACTTTGCACTATTCCATGAGTCAAATTTCGAGATAACTGACCGCTTAATCGCAACGCTCGGACTGCGTTATGACTATACACAGGTGCGTATCGGCTTTGACACCAAGGCGGAGATGGACTTCATCGCCAGCGTTATGGGCACAGATGCAACCTATCATTTTACATCCCATATAGAGAGAAAGTATCATGACACCTATCATCAGCTTTTGCCTAAGTTTGGCTTGACATACAAGCTTGATAATGCCGGCAGCAATGTCTATGCTACCGTGAGCAAAGGATTCCGTGCGGGAGGTTACAACATACAGACCTTTGGCGACTATCTGCGCGCAGAGCTCGAGATACCCGAGTATCGCAATCAAGCCATGCGTGGCGACTTTGACATCCCGCATGATGCTGACAGCTATGCCCTGATAGAGAAATCTATCTCATACAAGCCCGAGGAGAGTTGGAACTACGAAGCAGGAACCCATCTTAACTTGTTCGACAACAAGCTACTCTTCGACTTCTCAGCTTATTATATGCAGATAAGAAATCAGCAACTCTCGCTAATGGCTGGTAACTATGGATTTGGTCGCATAATGGTAAATGCCGGCAAAAGCTTCAGTTGCGGTATAGAAACATCGCTACGAGGCAGTCTGCTCGACAATCGTCTAAGTTATTCGATAAGCTATGGCTATACACATGCAGCCTTCAAGCGCTTTGTAGATGAGGTGACTGCCGAAGATGGCTCAAAGATTACGGTAGACTATAAAGACAAACACGTACCATTCGTTCCTGAACATACTATGTCAGTCTGTCTCGACTATCGCATAGACATAGACAACCCTGTACTACGCTCTATTATTGTTGGAGCCAACACCACAGGTCAGGGAAGGACCTATTGGGATGAAGCCAACTATGCCAAGGAGAACTTCTATGCCTTGCTTGGGGCGCATGTTGATGCAAATCTCAAGTTAGCAAATACCGACTGTATTCTGTCGCTTTGGGGTAAAAATATCACGAAGACCCGTTACAACACCTTTGGCTTCGCCTATCAGGAACCAGGCGGTACCTATTTTGCCCAACGAGGTAATCCTGTTCAGATAGGTGCGGATCTGAAGTTCAGCTTCTAATACCTATCAAATTGCCAAGCAATATGGGTCATATTTAGGGCTAATTACTATCGTTTTAGTCTTAAATATGGCCCTTTTTGTTTTCAATTGTTTTCATATTTAGTAACGCTGAACGACTATTAAAAAAGATAAACTATGTTAATTACACGAACATAATGTTATATAAATAAGAAAAACTATATATTTTTGGAGAAGTTTTTAGCATGTGAATGTATAAATAATGTGCGAAATAAGCCAAAATAAAGGCTAAATAGGCTAAAACATACCTTAAGAAACTAAAATATTACATTAGATAACTAAAACTAACCGAAATATGATTTATTATTTTCAGCAGAAAGTAACAAAAAAAGGTTACGTGGTTCCAGACATGGATGTTCGGGTTCTCGAATTAGAGAGCTTGCTTGAAGCCGGATCTCCTGTGGATACACAAGGTGATCCAGGAAATAATCAGGGTGGTGGTGGAGCTGGTAAAGGCGAACATGGTGAGGAACTTGGTGGTGCTAAACTGCTCGACTACACTAACCTTGAAGCTGTAGATTTTATGCATGACTATAATAAAGATGATTGGTTTGACTGACGATTTTATTAATTATCACAATTAAAAAAATCAACACAACATTATCCTCAACAAAAAAAACAAAACTAACCATAATATTCGCACATTTATGAAGAAAGTATTACTTTTCCTGTTATTTGTTATATCTTCACTGCAGTTGTCGGCAGCTGTAGGACGTGGATATGTCAGCGTCTACAAAACCGATGGAACCGTTGATTCTATAGCAGTGAATGGTATATACGATATTTCTCACTCTCGAATAGACCTCAATGGTAAAGAACATGCCGACTATGTTACCATGGTTGTCTCCACAAATGATAAGGAATGGAAGTTTCTGATAAGTGAAATCAAGCAAGTGTTTTTGCCCAATTTGGAGCTTGAGCCTTTGACACTTAGCGGTGGTATGAACGAACAGAAAAAAGGTCCAAGAAGAATTACATTCAATGGAACTTTCCCAAAGAAAAACGATGATGGAATCACATATAAATGGGAAGGTATAGAACTCGATTCAATATATATAAAACTCGGAGATGTAGAAGAACCCGATACCGTCTACAAGGCAGCAATGGACAGTATGACAACGGATAGTCTTTATGCTTACTTCGAAACTGTAATGGTTAAAAAGAAGCAAACTCCTGTTTATGTGTACTATCCTGGTCGCAATGCGAAAGCATGGAATAAAGTAACCATTGCAAAAGAGCAAACACAGATGTATGTTGATGATCCAAGACATGTGGCTACGTCGGGCGACTGCGCAACAGCAGAGGCTCAACCTATAGATAGTTTGCAAAACACTTATTCATTCAATCTTAGACATCATTCGGCATTTATGGCATTCCTTGCTCATAGTGACCGCTTGCCCAGCGTGAAGTTGAAGAGTGTCACAATGATTGCCGATAAGCCTATTTCTGGTACGTTTACGTTTAGTGATAACGGTAGGATAGACCTTGCTTCAGTAGAGGAAGACAAAAATGATACTATCAAATTAAATACTCCGTTCTTCTTTGATTCAGGATGGAAACACACACCTCGCGACTACTATAATAATGCCCAGGATTCTACGGCTGCCTACATGGTAGTGGCACCGCAAAAGGATGTCAACTTTAAGTTTATATATAATGTTGTTGACACGCTGAGTCGTATTGACACTACTTTCGTCAGGTCGTTCTATCTAAGTGAAATAAAACCTAATACGTTCTATACCATTAATGTTAATGTTCCAGATACACTATTTTCGATAGTTGATCTTGGATTGGGAGATATTAAGTATGCTTTTCGTAATGTGGAAGCGTATTTCGAACGTGGTCAGGTTGCCAATTATGGTGGTGCTTTTGCGTATGGAGAATCTAATACTAAAAACGACTACTCACCAGGATGGCAAAATCAGAATATGCGGTGGGGACTCATAAATGAAGAGTTTACCTCTAATTGGGATGCTGCCTACCAGCGATGGGGTGGATGCTGGCGATTGCAACAAACATTTGAAGCAGACTCCCTTTTGAAGAAATGTTCCTTTGAATGGTGGGAATATAATGGTGTAGAAGGCATTCTGATAACTGGACCAAGTGGAAAACGTATTTTCCTACCAGGTAATGAAAATTGTAGTCGTTATTGGACTGTGAATCGTAATTATACAACCGACGATCTTTACTACTACATTCCGAACTCAGGCGGTGCACTGGGATACTATAAAATCCCGGCATTGGCAATGGACAAAGATCGTCCTACACCTTTCTTCTCTGATAAAACAGAATTTTATAATCCTGGGTTCGCCCGCGGTGTATTGGAATATAGCAATTATATTAAGAGTAATACTGGCTATGACGGTTCGTTGATGCTTTTACGTCATAAGTATGAGGAAGAAGTGACTGGTACAGACCGCTTTGCCATTGTTGGAATGGTACGTTCTGCACGACCATGGCCTTCAGTAAATACTTCGGTACAATTGCAAGAGACGGGGTTCATCTTTGGTACAGATTCTGCAACTCTCTATTTTGACCCATCCGACGAAATTCGAAATAAAGAGTGGAGAGACGAAGATTCCCTATTTATAAAAACAGATTGGAGACCAGTAGATGGTAATCACTTGAAGCTGAATGGTGGCTCGAAGAGCGTTGGTGCATACACTGGTAACGAACAAAATATCCGAGTAGAGCTAAAGGGCGCCGACTTCCTTGGCTATTTAGACAAAGAGAAAAAGTATTTTGTAAGAGAATATTTTCGCATATATAATACTGTCACAGGTGAATATGATTATTATTATGCTTCTAAAGCAACACAGATACAAGGTTTCTTCCCACATACAGACAATATACGATGGCAGGTCGGTGACGAGACTGCAACGCTAAACGCTCATATCGTTGGCGTTAGCGCAGAAGTCGTTGGTAAAGTAGGATTTGTTGTAACTGACAAGTTAAAGAACGAGAACGAATACGAAGAACCGACTATATATAATGGTGATCTGTGGCTATCGGACAATGATGGCGAAACAGTAAGAGGAGAGGTGAGAAACAACATGACCTTCTCCTATACCATTCCAAAGAGTGACCTTAAGCATGACCGCTATTACTTTGTTCGTGGTGTCTTTGTCTCGTTCAGTGAGGAAAATGGTAAGAGAGACACAACATGCTTATATGCTCCAGAGGTGAAGATACTTCATGTTCTTGACACGATGGATTATCAGATGAGTTTTAAGTCAGCAAATATCAATGTCGGAGCACAATATCCAGAAGACCGGGACTCTACGTATGTATGGAATAACGGTGGAACTGTAGATCCACTGATAACAGATATTGCTGGAACTGAGCATGACATAGTGTTCCGCAAATGGTTTGGACGGGAAGGCTGGTGCTTCACTTTGCCTACCGTAGCACAAGCACAGGCTATGCTTGACACTTTGACATTTGTTACTCCAAACAACAAGAAACGCTTCGACTTAGATACAAAACGTGTGACAGGAATTAACGATGAGAAGGGCTATCTACCATATACGCCAGGATATTATTACGACTATGCTAACTACTGGACATCTGAACGCACAGGTACAAGTGGACAGGCAAACTATGTCAATTATCTGGGGGAGGTTGGCCAAACAAATGCAACAAGCAAGCTATGGGTTCGACCTGTATTGCAGACCAACTGTCAGACTCTCGATGGAGAAATAATGTTTATTAGCACAGATACTGTGGGTAGACATTATATTGATGATGAAAACTCTGTAATTAGTTTTTATGGCAGACAGCTTGGTATTACACCTGCTATGAAAGCGAAGTATACTAATATCACACGTGGCTTTGTACTACATGACTATAAGGGTGGTACTCTTGAGAATCTACCATGTGGCGATATGCCTGACACAGCGACGCCTAAAGACTCTATCTATAATGGACTTTATATTGTTCCTCTTCCACAAGCGGTTCGCGACACTATACGGGCCGACAAAGAATACTGGTATAGGGCATATATTAAGGTAGACGATCAGGTGTACTATGGTAGACCTAAAAAGATAGCTCCATTAACCATTAGCATCGACAGTATAGGATGGGAAGTTCATGAGAAACGAGCAACTCTTTACAGTTTTGTAGACGGAGTGGAATTTGTTAATAACCGATCAGATGCTATCGTAGGGTATATTGTCGGTGACACTGCATATATAGACAGAAACAACTGCGAGAAAGAATATCTTTATCAGAAAGAACAAGGTTGGGAACTGAAAAATACTCGCGAGAATAACGTCACGCATATCAAATCGCCACGTTATGAGACAGTCATTGATGTTCCAAAAGACACAATATATTGGGTACGTGCATTCATCGAGGCAGACGGAATGGTACGTTATAGCGAGCCCAGACAGTTCGGTCTCGACTACGTTGACCTCGGAGTGAAAGACAGCAAAGGACAAACTCTATTGTGGGCAAACATCGATGTGGGTAGTGCATATCCGGAAGATAATCCAGACTATTACGCAATCGGAGAATCGTTTACAAAATTTGCTTACACAGAGAAGACATACGTTGATGATACCTTGAAATATGTGCGTGAAAATACTGGTCAAGATTCGCATATAGATCATCATACGACATCAGAGACAAAGTGGATAAATCTCACGGTTCCAAGTACGCATGATGACAATTATGTTGTGAAATTCAGAGGAGCTGAGCATCAAAAATACAACTGCGAGGGTCCGCTCTATTGGAAAGGTTATGCAGGGACAAAGAATGATGCAGCATACGTCAATTGGGGAAATGACAATCCTAAATTTACTAATACAGATAAATATATTGAAAACACTAAATATGGCAACCTGTTCGTAGAACCAAACCAAGACGAGTGGGAGGCTTTGCGCGATCAGTGTGCATGGACTACGGATGTTGTGTTCGGTGTCCCTGGATGGCGTGTAACAGGTACCAATGGCAACAGTATCTTTATACCGCTGAAAGGCGAGAAAAGAGGCGGATATAATATTAAGAATCACAATTTGGAACTCACAACCGATACGGCACAGTTCCACTCTGCTGCATTCTTACACGTTTCCGATGGTTACTACACGTCAAGTACAAATGTCGCCAATCGTGACTCCGTGAAGACCGTATCACTCAACTATAGCAACAAAGAATTCTTTGACACACCTTCGATTTATGATACTTGGACTCTTACATGGGGTGAGTTTTATGAGGGATTACAGGTTCGACCTATTGCACGTTATAACTTGAGATTGACAAAAGGTGCTGACAAACTTAGAGACGACACATTGGCTTACTTGTCGACAGACACCTGCTACATGCTTAATTATCGAACGGCTGTAGCCCTGCAAGGCAGCTATCGTATTAATTATCCTATGGCTGCAAATAAAGTCGGATTTGTCGTTGGAAACTCTCATGACGTGACGGTGACAAACAGTCCGTTGATAAATCATGAGGCAACATTAAAAAACAACTCGCAATACTTCCTCGTTCTTGATCATAAGGATGGACTGGAGAGTGATAAAACTTATTACTATAGATTCTATCTGAAGGTTGGAGATACATATTATTATGCCGATGCTGACACCTTCCACTTAGCTCAACAGGTTACTGGCGCTGAGACTCGTTGGCAGATGTATGGTAATCAAGCACATGTAACGGGTACTGTGCAGGGAATACTCAAAAATGAAGCACAGTCAGCAGGATTTAAGGCTGGTATCATTATTAGTAAGAACAGAGATCTGAAGGCAACAGATAATGATTTGTCAGCCAACTATGACATGACTAGTACCCTCAACGACTATGATGGAAGCAAAGGTGGTCCAATTTCTCACGATTTCACCCTGCCTGAAGAAGCGATATACTACTTCCGCACATACGCTTACTATAACGGCATTTATCATTATGGTGATGTTAATACTTTTGGCTATGAGCTACTCGACCTTGGATTGCCTTCTGGTAAAAAATGGGCAAGCATAAATACGGGAGGTAACAGTCCGCTGAACGGAAGAAGCACAGCTCCTACATACGATTATCATGGAGTAAACTCACAAACAAATATGCCATACGCCAATAATGGTAATGGATCAGGCGGTCGCAACGATGTCTCTCATAATCTTTGGAATAATGTTTATCGTCAGCCTTACACCTATGAAGCTCAGGAACTCATAGATAATTGTACATGGGAACTTGACACATTGTATGGGTGTGCCGGTATGACAGGAACAGGTCCTAACGGAAAGAAGATTTTTATCCGTAGAAATGTAAAATACTATCAGTTTGAAGACAACTACACGGATTTGTCAATCAACCAAAACTACGTTCGTATCTCAAACAATAGTAGCAAACCAAGCATAGGCTATCTATATGAACACTCTCACGGCTGTCGGGGGGTTGACTTCGAAAGAGCTATATGGGAGAGCAATGCGACTCTGCCAAACAGCGGACAAGACAACATACTGATACGTACAGACGATGCTATTGTTCATAACAGAGTAGATTATGTGTCGTTCTTTGGTTCTTTATTGGGTACTACTCAGCGTCGATGGAATAGTACTTCATATAATGTTCCAAATATAGAATATGCCGGCTTTGTTGTCGGTTCTGACACCCTAACAACACATGCTGAAGGTACGGGAGGAATGTATTTCAAATATGACTTCCCTCATCATGATGTGAAGAAAGACTCCATCTATTGGTATGATCGTCAGAACATCAATCTATTCAAGGTTGATTCTACATATTGGGTTCGTGCCTACGTAAAGATAGATGGCTCATACTACTATGGACGTTCCATTAAATTTGTGCGTCAACCTAATATCATTACGGGCGATGTGGAATGGCAAGTAGGCGACCAAACAGCTGTTCTTCATGGTGAGGTTATTGGATTCAACGCAGACTATACCATGCCAGATGTGACATCTACAGAACTACAAGATATGGAAGAACTTACAAAGAATGCCCGAATGGGTCTAATCGTGGGTTTGAAACATGACCTTGTAGCCGCCGATACGTTGACAGATGCTCATGCTAAACTCTACTATTATACTGTCAATGGTGAGCCGCGTGCTATTAATGATGTTTTCCAGGTAACTGTTCCATACGAAAAAGATACTACCTACTACTATCGCGCATTTATATATTATAATGGTGAATATGTATATGGTAAAACAGGTCGCTTTGGCTTGGAGTTTGTTGACCTTGGTTTCAATAAGGGCATGTATTGGGCAAGTATCAATGTTGGCTCACGCTATGCTGAGGACAATAGCAGCCAATATGCATGGGGAGAACTTAATCCTAGATCAGTATTCCGCTTCGAAGACTATATCTATTATTATTCCACAGGTGACGACGAGTACAATAATCTTGGCAATGAAATTAAGGGCTCAAGATTTGATGTGGCTCATGACAGATGGGACTACACATGGGATGAGGCAGGATATGGTGGACGAGGTGCACTCTGGACGATGCCATCAGAAGATGACCTGCAAATGCTTGTTGACAGTTGCGAATGGAGAGACTCTGTCTCATATAAATATGTACCTAACAGCAATGGCGGATATTATGCTGATGTGGCAGGATATAAGGTTACAAGTCGTAAGAATGGCAACTGGATTTTCATCACAAAGAATGATCGAGTACCAGAATGGACAATGAGTGGCTATCATAGTGGTTTATATGGTCCATGGGAGCGTACTCCTTTGTGGACTTCTTCACGAGCTCCGCGCGATCGTAATGCTTTTGGAATGCAGGGAGGAACGACCAATAGGCTGATGAAATATCACTATCGGTATCATGGTCACTATGTGCGACCAATGGCATACATAAATGTTGTACTCGACAGTGGACACAAACTGAGTCTTACAACAGAAAGAACCTCATGGGTTGCTGGAGTTGATAATGCCAGCATCTATGGCTGTATACTCGGATTGAATGATAATGTCAAGGCTACATATGGATTCCTCGTTGGAAGAAGTGCTGAGAATCTCATAGTTGGAGCAAGTGGTGTGGAGACCTATACTGTTGCTACAAATAGTAATGTGAATGGGTTGTTCTCGAAAAACTTCTCGACAATCGACAATAATCGCATGTACTACTATCGAGTATTTGCCAAAGTTGGAAATCAGTACTTCTATGGCAATATAAAGGAGTTTGGTATTGTGATGGTTGATTTAGGCTTAACCTCTGGAACAAAGTGGGCAAATGTGAACATGGGCTCATGGAGAATCAAAGATCATGGCGACTTCTATGGATGGGGAGAAACCACCACTAAGGATATCTTTACAGAGGTAGGTTATAAATATTTCGACAATATGTCACAACAATATCGTGACTTAAGTACTAATATTAGTGCAAATGACACTACTGACGTCGCAAATAAGTTCCTAAAGGGTCTATGGCGTATGCCTGGCGATGCAGAATGGGACGAGTTGAGGACTGAATGTACATGGACTCCGGAAGTTGTTGGCCATATACCAGGCTTCCGCGTGACAGGAAGAAATGGCAATAATATATTCTTGCCTTCTAACTACTATACCATAGATGAGCGTGATGCCAACTATGACTACTCTACCAATGAGGAGGGTAGTCAGAATCTAAATCACGATGACGAAGTGACACATTTGGGATATTACTGGAGTAGCAACCGTGCTGCGGACTTCCGACAAGCACGTGAGTTTACATTCAATACAAATGGTAGTGGATCTATCTCTGGAACCCTTGACAACAATCGCTGGCGTGGAAATTCCATTCGCGCTGTAGCAAGACCGTTCAACTCTACTGTTCCATTCTACTTTAGAACAGAGAGCACAGATTGGAGATATCAAAAGGATTCTATAAACTTCTATTCTGCCGTTCTCGAACTTCCTGCAGGATATGAGACGGGGTTCCTCATCGGCACTTCGGCAGAGATGACAAAGGATAATGCCATTTACAGTATAACCGCTAAACAAGTGAAAGATGGTAGTGGCAATTATTCTGGATTTATTGAGAATAGCAAATTAGATACGCCACTTGCAGAAGAGACGGTATATTACTATCGTGCTTATGTAAAGGATGGCAACAATAACTATACATATGCAGATTCTAAGCAATTTGGACTAAAAACTGTAGATATGGGTGTTGGAGGATTACAATGGGCAAACATCAATGTTGACGCAGCATCACCTGAAGAGATGGGCCTCCATGGAGTTCTTTCCGGCAAATATGCTGATGCTGATCCCGCCTATGTCGAGTTTGGTAGCCTGTGGCGTATTCCAACTGATGCGGAGAAACAATTGCTTGTTGATAGTTGCAGTTGGGAGCAGGTTAGTCTGTATGGTACTCGTGTATGGAAGGTTTCCAACAAGAAAGATGCAACAAAGTTCATCTACTTGACATCCAACGATCCTTCTTCGTGGGGCTATAGGGCTATGACAAAGTCGAATCTTACCTTCGAAGACGAAGAGAAGGTGTTCTTACGTACGGATAGCACGAACTGGCGTGCAGGTTATGGAGGATCTACTCTCTTTGCTACACTCGTCGGAAAAGCCTCTTTGCTAGACAATATTAATGAAAGAGGATTTGTAGTAGGAACAACCGAAAATGTCACGCACGACACAAACCTACAACAGTCAACATCTGCTTCTTCAGAACAGATTAGCAAATCAAATTTTGAAGCAGATATAACAGCACTTCCTGTAGGTACATTCTTCTATCGGGCTTATGTACAGTACAAAGGAAAATACTATTATGCTGAGAATGCTCTGCCTGTTGGTATAGAATTTGTCGACTTAGGATTACCATCTGGTGTGACATGGGCTAATGTGAACATTGGTTCAACTACATCTTCAGACGCTGGCGACAAATATGCTTGGGGCGAGACATCCATAAAGAACGAATACACCCTGGATAACTATATTCACCATACCTCAGATGGATATACTGATATTGGAGCGGATATTAGTAGCAGTATGACCTACGATGCTGCAACTATTAAGATTAGTGGCAGTCGTATGCCAAACCAGGCTGATATACAAGAATTACTGTCTAAATGTTCGTGGACAAGCGAAACCATCAATGGTGTTGCTGGATACAGGGTGACATCTACGAATGGTAATAGCATCTTCCTGCCTGACGGTTCGTTCTGGTCTTCAACGCAGAATACTGCGAACAACTCACAAGCATTTGAGCTGCAAACAAGCCAGTCTGCGACACCTCTCCATAACGTTATTGCTGATACAAGATGGATAGGTAGGATGATACGTCCAGTAAGCGCACTTGTGACAACTACAGATCCTACTATTGTAACTACCAGCACAGCCCAACTGAATGGTTATGTCAACATTGCAGATTATACAGGGGCTGAAGTTGGATTTGAACTCTCTCGTTCGTCAACTATGGCTGATGCAGAACAAGAGAATGTCAGCATAGCTGCAAACGGTCCATACAATACTGTTGTCGACAATCTCGTTGAAGGTAACATGTATTACTATCGTGCTTATGCCACTGTTGGTGGAGTTACTTACCGGGGAGCAATAAAGAACTTCTCTACAAAGTCGTCTGCCGGATTGAAGGCTATCGACCTCGGCCTTTCTGTCAAATGGGGTGACCGCAACGTTGGAGCAGAGATGCCTGAAAATGACGGCAACTACTACGCATGGGGTGACACCATAACACAACGTAACTATACTGCGGTGACATATCGTCATGCAACAGGTAATAATACTAATGCCATATATCATGATATCAGTATGAACATTAGTGCAACCGAGTGGGATATCGCCAATAAGAAATACAATGGTTGTTGGCGTATGCCTACTCAAACAGAAATTGCTGAATTGATGAGCAATTGTTCATGGACGTGGTCAACGAAGGAAGGTGTACCAGGTTATTGGGTGGAGAACTCTGTAAGCCATCAGAATATCTTCCTACCAGCTTCAGGCTATCGTGACAACACAGACTTGATGCAGGACAACACCAATGGTTACTATTGGTCTGCCGTGCCTAATGGTAGCGTCGATGCAAGACAGGCTATGGCATTGACATTTAACTCGACAAGTAAGAGTGTAACTCCGCTCATACGCTATGATGGATTGATAGTTCGACCTGTATATGATTCTAATGGAAAATTAGGCGAACAAGATATCTTCATCCGCACCGACAGCGTAAGCTATAATGCTGATCGTACAGAGAATCAGCTTTACGGCATGATGCTTGGTCTCAACTCAGCTGAAGATGGCTTAACTCAGGGATTTGTTATTGGTACCACTACTGATGTGACAACTGCCAACACCGTTATTTCTGGACTCAGTCAGGCTGCTGTTGCTAATGGCTCCTACAATATCATTTTGTCAGATGAACAACTCCATACACTGACGATCGGTGATGTTTACTATGTTCGAGCATACGTAACCAACGGAACTGAAACAAAGTATGGTAGTGCTATAGAAATGAGTGACTATACTTTCTTCACCGACAGTGTGAAGTGGGGACTCGGCAATGCAGGAAAACTGTATGGTCATGTCAAAGGTGTCAAACCTGCAAACGGATTGGAAGTGGGTTTCTTCTATAGTACTAATAGTGATATGTCAAATAGTAAATCAATAGTAGGATCATTTGAACCAACAAAGGAGACTGTCTTTACTGGACAAATTGATACCATCAAGGTGGCTACTTATTACTGGCAGGCATACACAAAGTATGATGGAGTGATACACAGAGGAGCTGTCAAGAGCTTCGGAGCAAAGCTTGTTGATCTGGGACTCACGTCTGGTGTCAAATGGGTTGATATGAACCTCGGCTCTGATGATGAGGAGAATGCAGGCGACGGATATCGTTGGGGTGAGATTGTACCTGACAGGGATGACACCTATTCTGTTTCTTCTGGATTCGAATATATCGGTGGTACAGAATACGATGCGGTTCATACGAGACTTGGCTCTTCATATCGTATCGCCTCTATTTCAAATATCGAAGAACTGCTCAACGAGTGTACCTGGGCTTTCGATGTTAATGGCTATCGTGTTACAGGTAAGAACGGTAATAGTATCTTCCTGCCAGTAGGTGACTACTGGAGCTCTCAGAAGGGCACCAATGGCGATGGCTCTAATGCGACAGCCCTGAGTATAGATAACACCAACACCAAGACTGAAAAACTTATCAGCAGAGATTCGCTCTTGTTGTTACGTCCTACTCTAAATCCTAAAGCCGATGTTCAGGGTGAAGGCGGTAATGCCGGATCTGGTACAATAGGCGGCGGAGAAGGTGATGACGATGAGGTTATCGGAGGAGACGACTGATAATTGAAAATTGATAATTGAAAAACGATAGTATTATGAAAAGAATTGTTTTAAGTATCGTTAGTCTGCTCATGATGAGTGTGACAACGTTGATGGCTTCCAATGAACTTGTAATCCATCTGAAGACGGGTACAACACAAAGGTATGTACTGCTTGATGAAGAACCGACCATCACTTTTGAAGGTGATAACATCGTTGTAAAGACATCTTCTGCAGAGTATACATACGCAATGGACGATGTCACCTATTTCAACTATGAGAATAGTATGGTTACATCAATTGACGGAATAGGTACGTCATCTGACGGTATGCAGATCAATGGCGATTATATTGCTTTCAGCGGGTTACCTGCAGGATGCAAGATTATCGTCTATGGGACAGGTGGACAGGTATGTCTTACAGAGACAGCAGACAAGGATGGTAATGCTAATATCAGCATGGTCTCTCTTGCACGTGGTATTTATATCATAAGTGCAAACAATATTTCTACTAAGATCACAAAGAAGTAAATTATAATTAAGTAAATAATGAAAAAGAAGCTGATGATGCTTCTCTTCGCGTGCATTGCTTTGGTTCCCGCAACAGCACAGACGGAGAAAAGCTATATCCAGATACATCGTGTTGATGGCAATGTCGACTCATTGCTACTCAACAACGTTCGCGACATCTATCATTCGCGGATGGATGCAAACGGAGTGGAACAAAACGATATAACGACACTCCGCTTGCGGATGGTTGATGACGAGCGTGTCTATCCCCTCAAGGATGTAGACTACATGGTGATGCCTAAACATGGAAGGATCATCAGCTTCTTGGGAACCACAACTCTTAATGGCCCGAAAAAGACATCTGTCTCGGGCGACTTTCCTGGACAGACAGGCGATGTAGTTACATACAACTGGGTGAACAATGACCGTATCTTCATCGGTGACAATATTCGCTCAAATTCTGTTGATCTTCGTTCTGGTAGTACCAAGGGTAATTTTACATTCAATACCGATCTGTTCGCCGATCAGTACGTCGTATATTATCCAGGGCAGAATGCTACAGCATATAATAAAGTCGAGATACCTGACGTCCAGACTCAAACAAAGCCTGATAATAGCGAACACCTTGGAGTGAGTGGCGACTGCGGTACCGCGACAGCATATCGACAAGCAAATAGCGATTATATTTTTTCTCTTAATCATAAGACTGCTGTAATCTGTTTCTTGCCACGTATTGATTCTCTTAATACGATGGTGCTTAAACATATCGCCGTAAAGTCTGACAAAAATATCGCTGGTACATATATCCTTGCACCATCAGGCGTGACATTGGTAGATGGCACAGGTAAGGATAGCATCACATTAAACACGTCCGATTTTATTTTACCTCATCAAAAGGAGACTGCCCAAGATACAGTTGCCTCATATATGGTGTTAGCACCTCAATCCGAACAGACTGGCGTGAAAGTTTACTATCGGGTGTACGATACCAAAAGCGAGATTGATACCATAGTGGTTCGTGACGTAACTTTCAAAAGCATCAAGGAGGCGCGTGTCTACCCAATCACTCACAAGATTCCCGTACGAATGTTCTTGACTGCATTTACTGATAGTGCTCGTTGGGAGTTTGGTCAGCCTGCAACGCTATATGGATCAGTTAACCTTCCTGTTGGCAATGTTGGTATCATCTGGGGATACAACAAGAATCTCACATTTGAAACCAAAGAAGAGGATATTCCTCTGACTCACAATGCCCAATTATCATTCAACACCACGCCTGTAAGCGACGTGAAACAAAAAGCATACTACTATCGTGCATACGCAAAGGAAGGTGGCAAAGACTATTTTGGAAAGGTGAAGAAGTTTGGTATGGATCGTGAGATCATAAACATGGGAACATCGGTTCGATGGTCAAGTATCAATATGGGATCGGTTACTTCAGAAGACACTGGTGATCATTATGCCTGGGGCGAACTTAATCCCAAAGAGAACTATAGCCAAGCTACTTATCAATACTATGACAACGGATATGAGGATATCGGTGCTAACATAACTGGCAATCCTCTTTATGATGTCGCCACAGCCAAATGGCGC
>ODAI012025008.1_pt1 | contig 19760 bp, 14 predicted proteins | sample 1539321 | NCBI WGS metagenome assembly ODAI01 (sample SAMN02144231, study PRJEB22623) | gut metagenome | biome: sheep rumen | host: Ovis aries | place: New Zealand
CAGCAGACCGCTGCCCCCTTTTTTCATTTTCACAGGGTGTTGACCTTTGGGGCGGAATGTGTTATGATTATGGCAAAGGAGGAGATACCATCATCCAGTCTCAATTTCAATGATAGGAGTTATAATATGGGAACACCTGAGCTATTTAATTGGACCGGTTTTTATATAGCATTTGCTACAAAGCTTCTCGAATACAAAAATGACAGAGATACTCTGATTGACAAGATCAAGAGGGTTTACAAGAGTATTGATAAAAAACTACCTACGCTCGAACAAGATGGATCTGTTATAGATATTGATCCGTTCACTATTTTTGGCTTTTTTAACAAGAGTAGTTCTGATAGTACACGTCAAACTATAATAGAAGGCTTCATTAAGGAGTTTTCTGTTGGTGCAGTGGTACCAACGCAATTCGCGGGAATACCGATTTTAGATCCGAGACGTGCAAACTTCTTTTTGTTTGAAGAATACAGAGAAGACGAGGATATTGATATTTTATGGGATATCTTTGATTCGGCTCTTAAATTATCAGATAATGATACTGAAAAGAACAGGAAAGAGTTTTGCAATGACTATAATGCGGCTCAGGAGATACCGGGAATAAAATGGAATCTCACTATGGCATTGTATTGGATCCGTCCCTTTTTCTACATCAACCTGGATTCTACAAATCGTCAGTATCTGATTGCCAACACAGAAATCCCGATTTCAAAGACAGATTTAAGGACAATTCCGTCCGGCGAACAGTATCTTGAAATAAGAGATAAATGTATGAATATTGTCAACTCAGGAAAAGAAGAGTATCATTCTTTTCCTGAACTGTCTTACCAAGCATGGGTCGATGCTGAAAGACAAGAGTTTGAAGCTGATGATAGTGAATGGTCCCCTAATGATTATGATCCTGGCTTTTCTGTCAATGATTGGATAAATATGCTGCATGATCCCGAGTTATTTACGCCAAATTGTCTTGAAATCATGAAAAGAATGAAGGATATCGGTGGTTATGCAACCTGTACTCAGCTTGCACAAAAGTACGGAGAGACAAAGAATTTCTACAACGCTGGATCATCTTCACTTGCAAGAAGGATAGCTAAGAAGACTAAATGTCCTCTTATGGGAAAAGATGCTGATAATTCTAGTTGGTGGCCAATTCTGTATGTCGGAAGATATGCAAATGGTGATGAAGCAGGAAGTTTCGTTTGGAAACTGCGTGATGAGCTTTCTCAGGCACTCGATAAAGTGGATTTAAGCAGAGTGAAGCTTTATGCCGAGAAAAAAAGAAGTGGTTCTATGGGTATCAACAAAATATTTTATGGAGCACCGGGATGCGGGAAAAGCTATTATATTCAAAGTAATCTCAAAAGAGTCGGGGTATCAGATGAGAATATAGTTCGCATCACATTCCATCCGGAGTATTCCAATACGGATTTTGTGGGTCAAATCATGCCTGCTATTGAGAGAAGTTCCGGCGGGGATATGGTGACGTATAGATTCAAGCCCGGAGCCTTTACCATTGCGCTACAAAAGGCGTATTCTACGGATGAGGACGTTTATTTTATCATTGAGGAGATAAACAGAGGCAATGCAGCCGCTATTTTCGGAGATATGTTCCAGCTTCTTGATAGGGTGCCGATAGGCGAAGAAAAAGCCGGTGAAAGCTCCTATCCCATCTTTAACCCGAATATGCAGCAGTATCTGATGGAAAATGTGGATGATGAAGACATTTGCGAGAAGTTAGAAAACGGTATATATATTCCATCAAATCTGTTTATCTATGCCACAATGAACACAAGTGATCAGAATGTATTTACCCTTGATACTGCTTTCAAGAGGCGATGGACATTCAGGCAGATAAGCAACAAATTCACGGCAGAGCATCCATATAAAGATTATTATATTCCGGGAACTTCGGTAACATGGGAAGCCTTTCTGAATATGCTCAATACAGAGATACTTGACAGCAGTGTCTATAACAGCACAAATGAAGATAAGAGGCTTGGGATATATTTTGTATCTAAGGATATGCTGAGCGAAACAATAGACTTGGGCGAAAAAGGCGGTTCTAAGGCTATACAATTCGCTTACAAGGTTTTGGAATATATATGGAATGATGTATGCAGAATCGGGCGTGATGACTGGTTCGACACAGACATCTACAAGACTCTCGAAGATCTGATAGACGGTTTTATGAACCTTGATGATCCTTTATCCGTATTCAAGAATATCAATTTCGGAGAAAATTCCATTGATGAAGAATAATACAGCTTATAAGCTTATTCCTGCTTCTGAAAAGAAGGGTGAGGACTTTGTCGGCATCAGGATAGCAGATAATATGATAGAGTTCCACTATCCTGAAACATATCGGTTATCTGATGATAAAAAAGAACGCCGAAAAGATATTGTTAAGATACTTAGCACGATAAAGCTCGCTAAAGCCGGTAGACCTGAGTCAAAATATTACACAAAAAATGAAGATGATGACGGTTTCCCCTTGAATGCTTATCTTTGGATAATAAACGATTATCTGAAATATGGCAGGTATGAAAACAGAGAAACGATATATACTGTAAACGGCGGCGGTAAGATCAACTGGAAGAGGACAATATCGGCACAGCCTATCATTTCAAACGGCAATTTCATCTATTCAGAGCTGATATCCGAGCGTAGAGTCCATCGGGATGATTTGATCACAGAAATATATAATTTTTGTGTAAAAAAGGCGGTAGATTCCGTCGGCTGGATATATGGCATAAATTTTGATGGTGCAGGCGTGGACTATGATCGCTTGTATAATAAGAAAAGATATCTCATAGCATTGAACAAGGAGATATCTCGCACGTTTATTGATACGAAGCGGTATCGTCTACAGCAGATGAAGAACATAATCACAGGCTTAGATGATGAATTACAGACGACACAAGAGCTGACCTATGGTGTGTTTGGTTATGACCACGTATTTGAATGTATGGTGGACAGACTGTTTTCAACGGTAACAAATATAGCTGACTTTTATCCCTGTGCGGAGTATCGACTTGTAATGTCACCACACAGATGTAAGACAGTTCCATTGAGACCTGATACCATCATGACAAAAGAAAGAACGGCATACATCCTTGATTCCAAATATTATCGTTATGGTATCACATTTGATCCATCAGATCTTCCCGATACTACAAGCATACAAAAACAGATCACATATGGAGATTATGTCAAGGCTGCAAAGGAAGATGCCTTTGATTCGGTATACAATGCATTTGTGCTACCCTATTCCAAGAAAGACAATCCATGCAGTGATATGTTTTCAGGTGATATGGTGTTTGCAGGGTACGCACAGGCGGATTGGTCTGTGAAGTATCCTCACAGCAAAATAGCTGTATTTCTTATTGATACCACGTTTCTTATCGAACACTGGACAAAGCATAATAAAGAAATTTCCTTACAATTGATGAATGAGATAGAAAAGCACATAGGAGCACTATCATGAGCAGATTTGAGATAGATGATCTTATAGAGATAATTGCCTCTCATCATGGTGGTTTGTCGATGAAGGCATTATGTGACGATTACGAGATCAGAAATAAGACATGGATACAGCCGGAGCATGAAACACAGATAAAAAACTGCTTAAAAGCTAATCCCGATAAGGTTTACTGTGATAATTCCGGACTGTGGCATCAAAAACAGCAGACAGTAATAACACCGAATATTGCTCCTAATGATCAGAGACGTAAAGGAACTGAGGTGCGGAACAGAGAAGACATATTCTTCAAAACGCCCGAAGGACAGGCTTTCTTGCAGTTGTTTGATTACATCGGAACGAGATACTATATTGCGCCGATACCGACCGTAAAAAGAGGCACCAGTTATGATCAAAGAGATATACCCCGCGAAAACAATATATGCTATGACTTCTTTATAGATAATATGAGAATAGGTGTGCTATACTACAAAAATGGCTCTACAAAAACATTTACCAGCTTTGAACTGGAATTAAAGTATCTAAATTCAAAGGATATCAAAGATAATATTGACTTAACTGTCTTTGATAATTCAGATGACACGAAAAATGGCAGATACAAGTTTCAGATATCAGATTTTCCGAAAGTGTTTGATTCTGTGGAAGCCCTATGTGATGAGATAGATAAGCGATTTTGACAGGTTTCTGGCAGAAATTGAAAAGAAATAAGATACTCGATGCAAAAGCACCGCCGCCTCAAACAGAGGAAAGCGCTGATTCGGACATCGCAACTTCCAAATCAGCAGAAACCCCCATTGAGCCAATTTGGCACTTGCAAATGCCGGATATCGAGGATCTGAGAAAGCTGGCGGATCAAAACGGGAGCATATGAGCATTCTCCCCGGCTGCGGCCGCCCTTCCGGCTTTTCATTGTTAAAACACTTGACATATGCCCATAAATTATGTATAATAAAATGCGGGTACAGTTCTGCCTTCCCTTACCAAAACCTCAGAGCTGTCATCCCGCCATGCATCGACCACACCTTACACACATTATCTTATTATGGCTCGTTTAGTTGAACAGATAAATGCTGATATAACGCACCTCGGGCAGGACATCTGCCAGGAGCATTCCGTCAGGCTCTATGCCAGAGGCGGACATTTCACAAAAAGGGAGCTTATCCCCGTATATTTCCTGCTGCTCACAGGCACACTGGAGAATCCCGACAGATACGACAATTTCCTCTATGAGCTCAAAAGCGACATAACCAAGTCGGGGAAGCCCTTTGCCTTTATCGACCTGCCCATAGCTGTCCCCGGGAGGTTCGACCTTGACCCCATCTTTTCCGGGGTGGAGGGAGATGCCGCCATTATATCCGGGCTGTGCGGGCGCATCGAGATAGACAATGAGGAGCGCCGCTTCATAGCTCAGACTGCCCTTGGGGAAATGCTGACGGCTGTTCCCACGGACAAGCTGAATGTGGGGCTGTCCCTGGTGGAGAGGATGAATTTCATCTCCGCAGCAGTAGGCACCATAACCGACAAGATACCCCTCATCATGTACTACGGCATACCCAACAGCGAGGACACCCTCTTTCTGTGCTATGCTGCCCGCTGCGGCTTTGACGTGCTGTGTATATCCCCGGATGACACAGCCCTTGATATGTTTGAGAAATGCCCCTTCTCCGACAAGCTCCAGAAGGAGAGCCTGGGGAAGACGGCTGCTGTAAGGCCCTTCCCGAAGGCACCCGTCAAGGCGAAGATAAACACCATCGCCTACAATGCCCAGAAAGAGCTTGATGAGATGCTGTACACCGGCAGCGACACAATGTTCCGCTCCAATCAGTTCGAGCGCATGAACGCCGCCGTCCTTGCCACCACCTACGAGGAGATAGACCTGCTGTGGGACGAGGAGGCAAAGTACCGCACGGGCTTTGCCGTAAAGGACGACGTGGTGACGGTACCCGTCATATTCGCCAAGGTGGAGGGTGTCCCCGGGGGAGATATAAAGGCCTACTGGGAGCTTGTGAAGAGGATGCTGACCCCGGAGACCTATTTCCAGGTAAAGGCGGTATCCCTCAAAAACCTGTATATCAGCCAGTCAAGGATATATGCCCGCTTCCACAGGGGCAAGCAGCTGCTCATAGACGAGCTGATGAGATCCCCGCTTAACCGATATAACTTCCTCCCCGATCATTTGCAGAGGCTCATATTTGAAAAGGCACAGGCCATGATAAACGACGGTATGCTCCTTATGGACAGCGAGCAGGAGCTGGTGGATTTTTCCATGTACGTAGCCCTCAACCTGAACCGTGAGATATTGCAGCTGCTGCAGAGCTACGACTTCACCAAGACCATACCCAAGGTCATCATCGCTGACCCCATAGAGGATCCGTTCTCAAAGCTGCAGTGTACACAGACCCTTATGCTGTCCTACCTGGGCTTTGACATACTGGTCTTCTGCCCCACCTGCTACCGGGATCTTGAAACGCACATCTCCGAAAAGGCGTTTGAGACACACACCATCGGGGAGCCTGTATTCGGCGCACCCATACGCAGCGTACCCAGAATGAAGATACCCACGAAACCCCGCTCCCATAAAAAGAGCTTTCTCTTCAAGAAGCTATTCTGAAAAACGGAAAAAAGGAAAGGATGATAGCAATGCCCATTCAGTTCACACCCGCAGAGCAAATGCAGGAGACAAACACCGCAGAGCCTGTTGAAGTACAGGCAGCAGCTGCCCCCGCACCTATGACCTATAACATCAATGTAGGAGACCCCAACACCTTCTCCATGACTGCCACGAAGCAGAAGCTGGAGAACGAGCTCATCACATCCGATGAGGTGAACAAGCTGGTTTCCACCATCAATGTAAACGACCCCAACACCATCGTTACCTTCGGCAACGAGGTGGCAGAGGAGATATCCAAGGCCTCCGATCAGGTGCTCAAATCCATGGATATGACACAGATCGACGATTCAAGCGTGCTGCTGCAGGAGCTGGGCACCATAATGGCTCAGTTCGATGCAAAGGAGCTCTCCACCGAGGAAAAGAGGGGCTTTCTTGCAAGCATTCGCAAGTCCCTGGACAAGATACTTGCAAAGTACAACACCATGGGCGACCATGTGGACAAGATATACATCCAGCTGAAAAAGTACGAGAACGAGATAGGCCAGTCCAACCAGAAGCTGGAGATCATGTACAACGCAAACATCGACTACTACAAGCAGCTCCTGCGCTACATCATGGCAGGCGAGCAGGCGTGCACCGAGCTTGACACCTACATTGCGGAGTACCGTGCAAAGGTGGATGCAGGCGAGGATCCCGGCACAGCCGCCATGGATCTGCAGGCTCTTGAACAGTCCCGCTCCATACTGGAGCAGCGTGTAATGGATCTGAAGATCGCAGAGAATGTGGCAATGCAGACCGTACCCATGCTCAAATCCATGGAGTTCTCCAACGTGAATCTTATGCGCAAGATAAATTCCGCATTCATAATAACCATGCCCGTATTCAAGCAGTCCCTTGCACAGGCTGTCATGTTAAAGCGCCAGAGGATACAGGCTGAGGCTATGAAGACACTTGATGACAAGACAAATGAGCTGCTGCTGAAAAATGCCACCAACACCGTGGAGCAGACAAAGCTCACCACAAGGCTCGCCAACGGCAACTCCATCCAGGTGGAGACCCTTGAAAAGACATGGGCTACCATCGTATCCGGCATAGAGGAGACAAAGAAGATACAGGAGGAGGCAAGGGCAAAGCGCACGGAGGATTCCAAGCGCCTTGCAAAGCTGAAGGAAGACTACAAGGCAAAGATGAATTCATAAGCTGGCAAAAATCAGCCCCCGGAGCAATGCACCGGGGGTCTTTGTGTACTGTGTGGATACAGGTCACTTTGCGGCAGAGGTGTAAGCCTTGGCAAGCTTTTCCCAGTACCATTTGCCGTTTGCACGGTCGTAAAGGCCGAATGCCTCATCACCTGTGCCGTTGTAGTTGTTGTCCCAGATGAAGTTGGGTATGCCGTACTTCTTGGCGACCTTGATGGTGTACTCTGCCCATGCGCAGCGCTCATCCTCGTTGTTCTTGTTGACAGCGCCGTTCTCACCGATAATTACAGCCCGTCCCTTGGAGATGAATATGTCGTTGATGGTGGAGTAGAAACGGTCGATCTCGCTCTTGTCGCTGTCGGTGAAGGTGGCGGTACCCTTGCCGTTCATGGCGAAGTTGTAGGGCGCATAGGTGTGTATGTCAACTATAACTCTGTCATCGTCGGGGAACTTGGTGCCCTTTAAAATAGCTGTGTTGGAGGTAGCCGCATATGCGGGGCACACCACAAAGCGGTATGCATTGTTGCCCCCTGTTGCCCTTATGGCATCAACGCAGTCCTGAGTGAGCACCGCAACCACGTCACGCTCCTCCTTGGTGCCCCCTGACCATTCCTTTGCGGAGCCTTCGGTGCGGGGTTCATTCATCACTTCAAACAGCAGCTTGTGGTCGTAGCTCTTGAAACGGTTTGCTATCTGCTTCCACAGGTTCTGCATCTTCTTGCGGCTTGCTTTCAGTGTCGCCTCATTCTTTACACAGCCCCCTATGTCGTAGAAGCTGTTGTCGTGGTGGTCGTCAAGGACTACGTACATACCGTTTTTATAGGCGTAGTCAACTACCTCCTGCACACGGTCAAGCCACTTGCTGTCGATGTTGCCGTTGCTGTCGGCGTGCTTGTGGTAGGTGACGGGGATGCGTATGGAATTGAAGCCCATAGCCTTGACATCCTTTATCATGGCCTCTGTGGTGACGGGATTGCCCCAAGCAGTCTCCGATGCGCCGATGGAATCAAGGCTGTTGCCCAGGTTCCAGCCCACGGTCATCTTCTTTGTAAGGTCAAAGGCGGAAAGCTTTGTGTCAAAGCCGTTGGTAGCAGTGGCTGTGATCTTCTTCTTTGTGGTGGTTGTTGTGGTGGTGGCTGTTGTCTTTTGAGTGGCGGCTGTTTTTGAAGCGGTAGAGCCCTTTACGGTGACATTTACCTGAGCGGCCTTCTTTGAGCCGTCCGCTGCGGTCACGGTGATGACCGCATTTCCTGCCTTTACGGCGGTGACAGTGCCCTTCTTTACAGTGGCAACGCTTTCATCCGAGGATGTGTAGATAAGACCCTTGTATGCCGCATCTGAGGGGGAAAGGGTGATCTTCAGCTTCTTTGTCTTACCCGGTTCAAGGGTGATCTCGGCAGGTGTTGCCTTGACTGACTTTACCCTCTTGCCCACATACACGGTGACGGATGTGGAAAGGGCTGTGTTGCTTATCTTTGCACTGATGGTGGTCTTGCCTTCCTTTATGCCCTTTACCTTGCCGGAATCGGTCACTGTGGCAACGGAGCGGTCGGTGGTGGTCCAGTTGAGGCGGGGACCCCGCAGGCCTGTTATGACGGGCTTTAAGGTAATGGTCTTCCCCACAGGCACTGTTACCGCACTGTATGAGAATTTAATGGATGCAGCATCTGCCGCCGCAGCCCGTGCGGGGAATGCTCCGCATATCCCCAGCAGCATGAGCAGGGATATTATGAGGGCTGACGCTCTCTTGGTAATGGTCATTGTTTAGTCCTCCTTTTAGGTAGTTACGTTAAATATACCATTTTAAAGCGCAAATTACAACTGTCAGAAATGTCAAAAATCACATATCTGTTTTGGTGAAAGCATACATGGACAGCAGGACTCCTCATGTTGCTTCCTCATCCTCAGAGTATGTCTCCGGGCTGACAATGCAGCACCACTGTCAAAAAGCTCCGGGAGCGCTGTCTGGATGCACTCCCGGAGCTTCTGCACGATGCACTTATTCAGCCCTCGGCCTGTAAAGCCATGCGGTCAAGCTTTCTCTTCTCGATGAAATAGCAGATGAGCATTGCGGCTATGGCGAGTATCCAGGACACGGGATAGGACATATACACCATTCTTATCACATGGAACTCAGGCTGCTGGAACACCGTTCCCAGCCACAAAAGCCGGAAGCCGCATATGCACACCAGAGATATTGCCATGGGCAGTATGGAGCGGCCTATGCCACGCAGCACTCCCACCAGCACATCCATAAAGCCGCACAGGGCATAGGTGGCGGATACCAGCGAAAGGCGTATGGTTCCTGCCGCAATAACGTCCGGGTTGTTTGAGTATATGGACAGCAAGGGGGTTGCCAGGAAGAATGCCCCCCAGCCCAGGACCACTCCCGTTACGGTCACGCAGCCAAGGGCACAGCCTGCCACCTTGCTGATGCGATCGTACCTGCCTGCGCCGTAGTTCTGCCCGGTGAAGCTGATGGCTGCCTGATGGAAGGAGTTCATTGCCACGTAGACAAAGCCCTCTATGTTCTGGGCGGCGGAATTCCCTGCCACCACGATGTTGCCGAAGCCGTTGACGGAGGACTGTATCACCACGTTGGAGAGGGAGAACAGCACCCCCTGGAAGCCGGCGGGCAGGCCTATGCTTATTATGGATATGAGCTTAGCCTTGTCTATCCCCAGCTTTTTCAGGTCAAGCCTTATGCCGCCCCCCTCACGCATAAGGCACATTACCACCAGCACTGCGGAAAGCACCTCTGACATTACCGTGGCAAGGGCAACACCGGACACATCCATTTTGAAGCCTATGACAAATACAAGATTGAGTATGACATTGAGCGCCCCGGACACCAGCAGGTAGTACAGGGGTCTTTTGGTATCCCCCACAGCACGGAGTATGGCAGCACCGAAGTTGTATACCATCATTGCGGTCACGCCCAGAAAGTATATCTGCAGGTAATCCGTGGCAAGGTCGATGACCTCAGGAGGGGTCTGCATGAGGGAGAGCATCCGGTGCGCCCCGAAAAATCCCACAAAGGTCATTATCACTCCGCTGATGACACTCAGGGTCATTGTGGTGTGGACTGCCTTTGACAGGTCAGCTTCAAGCCTTGCACCGTGAAAGCGTGCCACTGTCACGTTTGCCCCCACAGAAAGCCCTAAGAACAGATTTGTCAGCAGGTTTATAAGGGTGGCGGTGGAGCCTACCGCCGCAAGGGAATTCTCCCCGGAGAAGCGGCCCACCACCACCACATCAGCCGCATTGAACAGCAGCTGCAAAACGCTTGAGAACATCAGAGGCACGGCAAAGGACAGCATGGCAGGGAGTATCTTCCCCTCTGTCATGTTCACATTGTATTTTCGTTCACTCATTTTTACCACCGCACGGAAAGGTCACGCCTGTGACCTAAAAAACGAAGAATGAAGCACCTTACGTATCTTCATTCTTCATTACACATTCTTCAAAACGGCTCAGAGAAGCTGTCAGTCATGCAGCTTTCTTCTGTCTATCACACGCACAGCCTTGCCCTCGCTGCGGGTGATGGACTTTGTAGGCACAAGGTGTACCTTGGGGCTTATGCCCAGTATAGTCTTTATAGCGGATGCAAGCTGCTTCTCCCTGTGGGGGGTGTCGATCTCGGATGCGCCCTCGGGCACTTCAACGTTGATGTCAAGGGTGTCGGAGTTGTTCACCCTGTCCACCTCTATCATATAGTTGGGTGTATAGCCCTGCTCGATGAGAACGGTCTCTATCTGTGAGGGGAATACGTTCACGCCCCTGATTATGAGCATATCGTCACTTCTGCCCATGGGCTTTGCCATTCTGATGAGGGTGCGTCCGCAGGCGCACTTCTCACGGGTGAGCACGCATATGTCACGGGTGCGGTACCGGAGCAGGGGGAATGCCTCCTTGGTGATACTTGTGAACACAAGCTCGCCCTTTGTGCCCTCGGGGAGCACCTCACCGGTGTCGGGGTCTATTATCTCGGGGATGAAATTATCCTCGTTGATGTGCATACCATGCTGCTCGCAGCACTCAAAGGCAACACCCGGGCCGCTGGTCTCCGTAAGGCCGTAGATGTCATATGCCTTGATCCCCAGTGACTTTTCAATGGAGCGGCGCATTTCCTCCGTCCAGGGCTCTGCGCCGAATATGCCCGCCTTGAGCTGTATATCGTCGGGAGTGTAGCCCATATCATGGAGGGTCTCCCCGATGTATGCCGCATAGGAGGGGGTGCAGCAGAGTATGGTGGCGTTGAGGTCACGCATAAACTGTATCTGGCGTGAGGTGTTGCCGGAGGACATGGGCAGTGTAAGGCAGCCCACCTTGTGGGAACCTCCGTTGAGCCCGGAACCTCCAGTGAACAGGCCGTAGCCGTAGCATACCTGGCACACGTCGTCCTTGGTGCCCCCTGCGGCAGTGATCGCTCTTGCGCAGCAGTCCTCCCACATATCAATGTCGTTCTGGGTATAGAATGCCACTACACGCTTGCCTGTGGTGCCGCTTGTGGAGTGGATGCGAACGCAGTCCGACAGGGGGCGTGCAAGCAGGCCGTAGGGATAAGCCTCACGCAGATCCGCCTTTGACAGGAAGGGCAGCTTGTGAAGGTCGTCAACGCCCTTGATATCCTCGGGCTTTACGCCCTTTTTATCCATAAGGTCACGGTAATAGGGCACGTTGTCGTATACGTCCTTTACCTTCTTAACAAGTCTTTCGCTCTGGAGTTCACGCATTTTTTCACGATCCATGCACTCGATTTCTTCGTTCCAGTAAGCCAAGAAAAAAACCTCCGCTATGATACACTCTTGCTGTGTAGCTTTGTAGTTTTAATGCTATATGATTTTAAAGAGATAAAACAGAATAAAACAGCTTTAATTATACCATAGTGTTTTGCAGAAATCAATACTATTTTTTGAATATTTTAGCTTTGGAGACTGAAAGCCGGGCGCAAACAGAGTTCGGAGCGGTTTTTGTTCAAAACGCAATAATTTTAATGCATAAAAGCGTTAAAACGTCAAAATTGTATTTTCTTTATTGACAAAGGAAATCAGTTGTGATAATATAGGAATGATGTTTTCAAAAGGCATATCTGCTGTGCAGATGTGCCACCATATAGGAGTTGATAGGAATGATCTGGGCAAAGGAAGAAACATTGCCCCGCAGTGAGATCGAAAGGATCCAGACGGAAAGGCTTCTGAAGCTGGTTCCCTACGTGTATAACAATGTAGAGCCATACAGGAGGAAGATGGATGAGGCAGGCATAAAGCCGGAGGACATAAAGGGGCTTTCCGACCTTAAAAAGCTGCCCTTCACCACAAAGCAGGATTTCAGGGACAATTATCCCTACGGCCTTTTCGCTGTGGACAAGTCCAAGCTGCTGCGCATACACGCATCATCGGGCACCACAGGCAAGCCCACTGTTGTGGGCTACACCAAGAACGACCTTGAAACGTGGGCTGAGTGTGTGGCAAGGATAGCCGCAGCAGGGGGCGCTGTTCCCGAGGATATGTGCCAGATATGCTTCGGCTACGGTATGTTCACCGGCGCCCTGGGTCTGCACAAGGGGCTTGAGCACATGGGCTGCTGCATCATCCCCTCCTCCACCGGCAACACCGAAAAGCAGATAATGTACATGAAGGACTACGGCACCACACTTCTGGTAGCCACCCCCTCCTACGCACTGCGCATAGGTGAGGTGGCAATGCAGATGGGGCTCAATCCCAAGACTGACCTGCATTTAAAGACTGCCCTTGTAGGCTCGGAGCTGCTGACAGACGTGATGAGGGAACAGCTCAAAAAGCTCTTCGGCGAAGAGCTGATGGTCACCTCCAACTACGGCATGAGTGAGCTCATGGGCCCCGGCGTATCCGGGGAGTGCCAAGAGCTGAACGGTATGCACGTAAACGAGGATCACTTCATATGCGAGGTCATAGACCCTGCAACGGGTGAAGTCCTCCCCGAGGGCGAAAAGGGCGAGCTGGTAGTCACCTGCCTTACCAAGGAGGCGCTGCCCCTCATCAGATACCGCACCCGTGACATAACCCGCCTTTACTACGAGCCCTGCAGGTGCGGGCGCACCACCTGCCGCATGGAAAACTTCTCCGGGCGCACCGATGATATGCTGAAGATAAGGGGGGTAAACGTATTCCCCTCACAGATAGAGGAGGTACTTCTCAAAACTGAGGAGATAGGCCCCCACTATGAGATCATCGTTGACAGGAATAATCACATGGATATCCTGACTATCAGGGTGGAGCTTGCCCCCGCCTCCATGACCGATGACTTCAAGAAGATCGAGAGCATCGAGCAGAAGCTCCACGGGGCTCTGCGCACCATGCTGGGTCTGGATGCACATATCAAGATAGAATCCCCCAACACCCTCAAGCGCTTTGAGGGCAAGGCCAAGAGAGTCACCGATCTGCGTGCCGGAAAGGACTGATGATATGAAACAGATAACCGTATTCCTTGAAAACCGCATAGGCAGGCTGGAAACAGTCACCGATATACTTTCAAAGAACAACATCAACATCATCTGCATCAGCCTTTCGGATACCGTTGACTACGGTATGCTGAGGATGCTGGTATCCCAGCCCGCCGAGGCACAGAGGGTGCTCATGGAGGCAGGCTTCTCCGCAATGCTCACGGATGTGCTGGCAGTGCGGCTCATACACCAGTTCGGAATGCTCAACAAGTTCAACGGGCTCCTTGCTTCAAACGGCATAGACATAAAGTATATGTATGCCCTCATGTCCGGCAAGGATTCCGCAGTGGTGCTCAAGACCTCCGACAACGAAAAGTGCGAGGAGCTTCTCAAAAACAGCGAGGAGTTCAAGGTGCTCAGCGCCGTGGAGATCTACAATCTGTAATACTTTTGCACAGTGCCCCGTGTGGTGCTGTGCATAAGTTTTGACATTGCCGCTTTAACGCATTGACGTTGCACAGCTTTGCACTGTGCGTACCACAGCAACACACCATAAAAAAGAGGTTACAGCTATGTTTCTATGGATCATACTCATAATTTATCTCCTGCTGATGATAGGCATCGGCGTATACTGCCACAACATGACAAAGAACGTATCCGACTTTGTGCTGGGCGGGCGCAGCATAGGCCCCTGGTTCACCGCCTTCGCCTACGGCACATCCTACTTTTCCGCCGTGGTGTTCATAGGCTATGCCGGGCAGTTCGGCTGGTCATACGGCGCCTCCGCCACATGGATAGGCATAGGCAATGCGGTCATAGGCTCACTCCTTGCGTGGGTCATCCTTGGCAGGCGCACACGCACCATGTCAAAGTACCTGGATGCATCCACCATGCCGGAATACTTTGAGAAGAGATACGGCTCGAAGCACCTGAAGACCGCCTCCGCCGTGATAATCTTCATATTCCTCATCCCCTACACCGCATCCGTATACAACGGCCTTTCAAGGCTGTTTGAATCCGCATTCCACATCCCCTACACCGCCTGTATCATCATCATGGCGCTGTTCACCGCCCTCTACGTCATCATGGGCGGCTATACCGCCACAGCCCTCAATGACTTTATACAGGGCATAATCATGCTCATAGGCATAATCGCTGTAATAGTATGCGCCGTAAACTACAAGGGCGGCCTTGGGGCAGCCTTTGACTCTCTGGGTCAGATACCCGATGCCAGCGGCAATACAGGTGTGTTCAACTCCATCATAGGCCCCGACCCCATCAACCTCATAGGCGTTGTGATACTCACATCACTGGGCACATGGGGACTGCCCCAGATGGTGCAGAAGTTCTATGCCATCAAGGACGATGCCGCCATCAAGAGAGGCAGCATAATCTCCACCATATTCGCCTTTGTAGTGGCAGGCGGCTCCTACTTCCTGGGGGGCTTCGGCAGACTGTATGCCACCACCACCGGTGAAGCCGGCAAGACAGCCCTTGCCACCCTTGCAAACGGCAAGCTGGAGTACGATGCCATTATCCCCGGAATGATGAGCGAAGCCCTCCCGGATGCCCTTATGGGGCTGCTGGTGGTACTGGTGCTGTCCGCATCCATGTCCACGCTGTCCTCTCTGGTGCTCACCTCCTCCTCCACTATGACCATTGACCTTATCAAGCCCTTCAAGAAGGACATGACCGAGGAAAAGCAGGTGCTCATGATGCGTGTGCTCATCGTGGTATTCCTTGCCCTTTCCGTTATCCTTGCCATGAACAAGAACACCTACATCACCACCCTTATGTCCATTTCATGGGGCGCTCTGGCAGGGGCTTTCCTGGCACCCTTCCTGTGGGGACTGTACTCAAAGAAGATCTCCCGTGCGGCAGTGGCATTCTGCTTTGCCTGGGGCGTAGGCATAACCGTTATACACACGGTGCTGTTCAGCATGGGCTACTTCCCCGCAGCTGTTGAGGCTGTAAAGGGTCTGGGCTGGAAGCTCAACATCCTCTCTCCCCTCAACTGCGGCGCCTTCACCATGATCTCCACCCTGATCCTGTGCCCCATCATCAGCGCCCTTACCATGAAGAAGGACGGCTCTGACGCACAGCACGCAGAGGATGCATTCAAATGCTACGAGGGAGCAAGCAGCAAGTAATAAGTAATAGGCAAGGTAAATGAGACAGACCCCGGGAGCCTTGAACCTGACAGTCCGGCAGAGGAGCAGCGGCGCTGCTCCTCCTTTCATGTAAAAGCTGCGCTTTTGCGGAAAAGAGGAAGGCGGCTGTTTGCTGTCAGGGCTTATCCTTCCGCCCGCCTCCTGATTTTTTTGCTAATCCCTTGACAAACACCTGAAAAAGTGGTAAAATGTATTCATCTCAAATACAACTGTGTATCTGCTGCGGACTATGCAGGCGGGTGCATGGCTTTTCTTTTTGGAAGGGATGCCGGGATATGGCAAAGGATAACGATATGCGCCGCGGCTATGCGGTGGTGAGCCTTGATGTGCTGCCCGATGTGTTTATCAGGGTCATGGAGGCAAAGCGCCTCATCGCCTGCGGAGAGGAAAAGTCGTACCAGTCGGCGTGCAGGGCTGTGGGAATATCCCGCAGCGCCTTCTACAAGTACCGTGACAGCATATACACCTATGAGGAAAAGCTCACCGCACGGATAGTGTCCTTCTACACAGTGCTGAAGGACGAGCCGGGGGTGCTTTCCTCCCTGCTTTCGGCACTGCACTCCAACGGGGCGAATGTACTGACCCTCAACCAGAGCGTTCCTGTGGACGGGGCGGCGGCTGTGACCGTAACGGTCAAGCTGTCTGACAGCACATCAGGGGCGGCGCTCTGCGGAAAGCTCAGGGGCAACCCCGGTGTGGTAGAGATAAAATTAATATCGGAAGAGTGATAACAATGACAAAATTTGCGATCTTGGGCCATGGAGTGGTAGGCTCCGGCACAGCGGAACTGTTTTTCATGAACAAAGACCTTATCAACAAGAGAGAGGGCTTTGACCTGGAGCTGGGCTACATCCTTGATATACGTGATTTCCCCGGGCTTTCCTATTCCCACCTTTTCACAAAGGATATAAACGACATCCTGAATGACCCGGAGGTAAAGGTGGTAGCGGAGGTCATGGGGGGCGTGAACCCTGCCTTTGACTTTGTAAAGCGCTGCCTTGAAAAGGGGAAGAGCGTCTGCACCTCCAACAAGGAACTTGTTGCCAAGAAGGGGGCAGAGCTTTTAAAAACCGCAAGGGAGCACAACTGCAACTTCGCCTTTGAGGCATCCACAGGCGGTGCTATCCCCGTCATAGAGCCCATGCACACCTGTCTGTGCGCCAATGAGCTGACAGGTGCCGCCGGCATAGTAAACGGCACCACAAACTTCATCCTCACCAAGATGATAGAGGAGAATATGCCCCTTGAAAGAGCATTGAAGACCGCACAGGATCTGGGCTATGCTGAAAAGGATCCCACTGCGGACATAGAGGGTCACGATGCCTGCCGCAAGATATGCATACTTGCCTCCATGATATCCGGCAAGCACGTATACCCCGAAATGGTGCCCACAGAGGGCATAATGTCCCTTACCCTTGAGGATGCGGAATATGCCTCAGCCAACGGCTATGCCTTAAAGCTCATAGCCTCTGTGGAAAAGCACGGTGACAAATATCTGCCCCTTGTAGCTCCCCGCTTTGTATCCTGCAAGAACCAGCTTGCCCATGTAACGGACGTATTCAACGCCATAACCGTATACGGCAACGGCTTTGATGAGGTCATGTTCTACGGAAAGGGCGCAGGCAAGCTGCCCACCGCAAGCGCTGTACTGGGGGATGTGATAACCTGTGCAAAGGCTGAGGGCACCGTCATGACCCGTATGTGGGAGGACAGCACCGACGACAGCTTCATTGAAAAGCCGGAGCACGCCGTAACACGTCTCTTTGTCCGCACTACCGCATCAAAAGATGAGATAAACGCCGCAATGGGGGAGGTCACCTTCCTCAAAACCCCGGAGAGGATAACCGGAGAAAACGCATTCATCACCGCCGCCGATGAGGAGGGACTCCTCAATGAGAAGCTGTCACAGCTTGCAGGCGGAGTCATCACCACCATAAGGGTACTTAAATGACCGAAGCCGCTAAAAAGCCCTATGTAAGCATCTCCGGCTTTGCACTCAAGATCATCGCCATGGTCACTATGGCGATGGATCACACGGCAGTGGCATTTTCACTGCCAAACATACTGCGTGCCATAGGGCGCCTTGCCTTCCCCCTGTATGCTCTCATGGCCATAGATTCATACCTGCACCTCAAGGGCGACCCCAAAAGGCTCAAAAGATACTTTGTCACCCTGTGCATACTGGCAGCGGTGTCGGAGCTGGGCTACAACTTCGTTGACCACGGCACATGGCTGTATACAGGCTCCCAGAACCAGATACTCCAGTTTGTGACCTTTCTGGCAGGGATCATCATCGCCGACACCACCGACAAGATATTCCCCAAGGTGATAGTATGGGGGGCAGTCATTGTATTCAACTGCTTCTGGGGGCTGGGGTACGGCGGCAGCGGCATAGTGCTGATGTTAGGGCTTTACATATATCTCGGGCGCTTCCGGGAACAGCCGCTGTGGAAAAGGGTACTCGCCCTGTGCGGTGTGTTCCTCACCTACTATATCTCTATCGGCCTTGAATACGGCATCATACCCCGCCTGCTCTCCCAGCACCGGTACGGTCCGCTTGCACTGATAAGGACTGCTTTGTCAGGCATCTATGCGGAATGCGCCTCTGTATTTGTGATACCCGTCATAGTCCTGTACAACGGGGAATACGGCAGCATCCCCAAAGGGTTCAGGTGGATATACCGTGTGTTCTACCCCGTTCACCTGTATCTGCTTGCTTTCCTGAAAGCATTTGTGTTCATATGAAAAAAGGCTCCGCACTCATTTGTGCGGAGCCTTTCTTTGCTCTAATGATACTAAGAGGATAATCAGTTTTCCTGTTCGGGCTCGCTGCCCTCTCCAAGCACTACCTGTACGGTCTCATTGCCGTCAGCACGGGCAAGAGTTATCTCCATGGTGTCCCCTGCCTGATGTGTGCCCTTTATCTCGGTAAGCTCCTCCATAGAGGATACATCCTTGCCGTCAGCCGCTACTATGACATCACCTGCACATATGCCCGCAGCCTCTGCGGCGCCGCCCTCGTTGACGGTCACTACCATAACGCCCTTGTCAACAGGGAGCCCGTAGTATCTTGCCACAGCCTTGTTCACGTTGGCACCTGTGATGCCAAGCTGAGGAGTTGCAACGTAGCCGTTGTTCATAAGCTGGCTTATGATAGGCATTATGTCGGTGATGGGTATTGCAAAGCATACGCCCTCAATGGATGTGGAGGAAAGCTTCGATGAGGTTATGCCCACTACCTGTCCCCTGGAGTTTACCAGAGGGCCGCCGGAGTTGCCCGCATTTATTGCCGCATCCGTCTGGATAAGGGTCATGGAGGCGCTGCCCCCTACTGAAAGCTCCATATCAAGGGTGCGGTTAAGGCCAGATACTATACCCTGTGAGGTGGAGAGCCCCAGCCCCAGAGGATAGCCTATAACTATGGCTGTATCTCCCATTTCAAGGTCGTCGGAACTGCCTATCTCCGCAGGAGTGAGGTCAACATCTGTGGCATCGATCTTGAGCACCGCAATGTCGGAGTTGGTGTCAAGGCCTATTATCTCTGCCTCGTGGCCTGTCTCATCCTCGGCATTAAGGAAGATGGTCACCTTGTCAGCCTGCTTTGTAACGGTCTTGTAGCTGCCACCCCCGAAGAAGTAGCTGAATATATCGCCGTAGCCGCCATTGTTGCCGTAATCGCCGAAGGGATTGTAGCCATCATTGCCGTTTACGTATTCCTGCGCCTGGGTCTGTACCACGTGGGCGTTGGTGATGATGTACCCGTCCTTGCTGAGGATTATGCCCGTGCCTGTGCCGCCGTTTCCGTTGTTGTACTCGGCACGGACGATAACAACGGAGGGTGATACCTTCTTTACTATCTGCTGTGTGGTAAGCTCCC
>ODAI010275744.1_pt1 | contig 19757 bp, 32 predicted proteins | sample 1539321 | NCBI WGS metagenome assembly ODAI01 (sample SAMN02144231, study PRJEB22623) | gut metagenome | biome: sheep rumen | host: Ovis aries | place: New Zealand
CTAAGGAATGGGCGGATTTTGCAGAAGATGTCGGCATTTCACTTGTGGCCGCTATGGGCGCAATGCTTGTCACGGACAACCCGCTTGTGTATGGTCTTGTGTTCGGCATTACACTGAAACTGACCGACCTCAAGGTGTCGGACGACCTGCAACCTGTAATCGACGCTTTCACAAACCCCGAATCGACGTTCGGCGACAAACTGCAGTCCGTTCTCGACTATGCGGGAACGAAATTCGCTGGTCTGGCGAGCATCGTCGGTAAAATCACGGGTCTGGGCGGTAACGAGAAAGCGAATTTCAAGGACGCATTGTGGCGACGTGATTACATCAAAGAGAACAATCTCCCCGAAAACCTCGATGTTTCGGCATTGAAGAAAATCTACACGTTGTCGACCGCATACAAGAAAGATGCGCACGACGTGTGGATGAACATGGGCGAGTACATCAACAAGGGACTTGAAGACGGATTGCTCAAATGGAATCCCGAAAAACGCATATATGAACTTGCGGACAAAATCAACGATGCGTTCGAGGAAGCCGAGGAAATCCACTCTCCGTCGAAGGTGTGGGAGGTCTACGGCGAATACCTTGCCGAAGGTATCGCAATGGGTCTTACTGGTGCGAAAGCCGAGGCGTATGCGAAAGATGCCGTGAAGAAACTCCGTGAAATGCTCGAACAGGAAGTTTACAGCGGTGATGTCGGTCTGTGGGAAGAAAAAGGCGGTATGGAAGCGTCGAAGTTCCTCGACACAGCCGCCTCGAACATGTCCACGGCCATCAACAACGCAAACCAGAAACCGCAGACCGACGGTGACGGTGGCGGTGGTGGCACGAAAGTCCCCGAACCGCCACAACCGCCAGACCCGAACGGGTGGCAGAAGTTCTGGACAACGATGAAGAACGGCGCAGACACCACGATACCGCTCTGGGACGACCTCGGCAACGGATTGTTCAATCTGTCGGAAGGCATGTACACCGTCGAGGACGGCGTTGTGACGCTCACCGAGAAAGGTCAGTTATGGGCGGACATGATGAACTCGGGCTTGACCACCATGCTCGCATCGTTCGAGACTTTCGGCGAGGATTTGGTCGCAGGAAAAGCCAGTTGGAAGTCGTTTGCACGTGCTGGTCTTGAAGCGCTCGCATCAATCCTCGAAGCGTTGGGCTATCAGTTGGCCGCAATGGCTGTGTCCACATATCCGAACTTCGGACAGATGTTGCTTTCGGCGGCTGGTTCTGCGCTTGCGTTCACGGGCGCAGGACTTGTGCGTGGATATGCAGGAAAGTTCGAGCGTGGCGGTATCGTCGGCGGTTCGGGAATCACGGGCGACAGGCACATGATATTCGCCAACGCTGGCGAGTTGATTCTGTCCAAGGCACAGCAGGGCGCAATCGCATCGCAACTCGGCGGTCATTCGTCTGGCGGGTCGATAAACATAACGTTCTCTGGACAGGTGTTCGGTGACGAGGCATCAATAAGCGAATACGTGTACAACGGCATCAAGACAGCACAGCGTGAGGGGGTGATAGGCTCATGGTGAACATAAAAATCGGACTTGCCACGGATTCGATGTCATTCACACCGACCGAAACGTATCAGTCCAACAACGGGTACGCATACACATTCAGCAACGGTCAGCCGTTCACGGATGTCATTGAGCAAGGCACTCCGTCAATCAGCACGGGGTACACTTACGGGTCAAGCGCACGCACAAACACGTTCAAGTGCAAAGCGTGCGCCTCGATGATACAGATAAGGGAACTCGAACAGTACAACAACATCGTCGTCTACAAGGACGGCGCACTCGTGTTCTGCGGTTACAACCCGACATTCAGCAAGAATATCAAGAAAGGTGTCGGCGCTGACGGACGCAAGGAAAGTTGGGTCGAGGCGTCCATTTCGTTCGACGATTATTCGGCGAAACTGAAAGACCGCAAATTCAGCAACGACGAATCGTTCGACCTGTACTACACGAGTACAGACAACGTGTACGTATGCAACGTCGACAACACATCGAATAGCCTTGTGCATATACTGCTGGGCTATCTGTTCCCGTCGGGCGACTTCACCGTGCATATCGGCTCGATGCCGTCGGTTCTCAAGACCACCAAGGTCGCTTATTTCTCCGTCAACTACGACGACAAGGTTCTGTCGGTCATAAAAGACGTGTTTGAACAGGCGGGTCTTGCGTATTACATCGTCAACAGGCATTTTTATGTAATCGACGTTCTCGAAACGATGTCTGGTACGGCTGTGAACATTCCGAACATTGAGGAAGATGCCGTCAAGAAAGGACGTTCGTTCGTTGAATTGAAGATACCCGAAATCAAGATGGCGACTGCACGCATCGCCGAGGACGTGCGTGTGTACGATTCTGGCGATATGCAGATTGACGGCAAAACATGGGCGTGGGAACCCGACACGTATTATCCTGCGGACGACATGTACGCCGAAGGTTCGTACACATGCGAGAAAAAAGACGACGACCACCCGAACGGCAAAGCCGACGACGAGAAAGAAAAACGGTATTTCAACATCCGTGAGCGTGAGTGGGAAGGCGAAATCTCTTGGCTCACGGGCAACGGTGCGTTCCTCGATTATTTCTCGCACGACAAGAAAGGCGTGAAATACCGCATCCGCAATTCGGGCGTTCTGCGACGTTCATGGCGATTGGCACAGAAAGCCGATGTCCTGTTGTTCCGTTATGCAACGGGATTCAAACCCGCCGAATGGGACGGCGAGGACAAGGAATGTGATTACGTTTTCTCGACCGAAATGGCACAACGATACGCAAATGCGCTCATGTATCAGAAGAAAACCGAGGCTTTGTATTACGAGTTCTATGCCGACGTATTACCGTCGTACCCAAATGGTTTTCCGATAAACACCGTCGTGTCATTGCAGGGTACAGACGAAACGAACCCGCTTCTGATAATTACATCAAAGACCGACAAGTTCGACGAGTTCGGCGGTTACGTGTACAAGGCTGTGCCGTACGACCGTGCTGGCGTGTCGCTTTCGTCGTCGTATGTAGAATCAAAGGAAACGATGCCCGCATACGACCAGCGTTTCACGTTGTCGCTTTCCCGTGACGTTATCGAGTGCTACTCGAACCGCACGCCGAGGGACACGACCGCCGTGCGTGTGACCGTCAACGTGAGGAACAAACTCGTCACCCCCGAATTGAAGGTCGCTGGTACGGTAGTGCAGATGGAGCGTGAGCGTGTGCAGGTCACCGTCGAGGGCGGTACGGACTGGGCTGACACGGACAACTGGATATACGACATCGACCCGAACCTCAACGGGTACGACACATGCCAGATTGAGGTGACCGTCAACGACGTGACTGTTGAAAGGACAATATCGAAACTCGTTCCCAATGACGGATTGAACCCAGACATAATCGTTCCCGCAGGTTGGGTGCTTGTGCGTCAGTATTGCTACGGCGACGAGAACGCTCCCGACCCACGTTTCGTGGAAGATGCGGACGACACACTTGAAGATGTCGACGACATTGTTTCCGATATATGGTGGACAGATGAGGTCGACGGTCATTGCCCGTTGCGTCCGAGGAACGGGTATTACATCTGGATGCGTCAAGGCATATATGACCCCGAAACGCAGACCGAGCCGAGTACATGGACGATAAGCCTGTACGACACGCCGTACCTGCGGTTCGACTGCTCGGTTAGTACCTCAACGTATCTGCGTAACATGAAGAACCCGCAGGGAACGCCCACAAACGTCGCAGTCATTCCAGATATAGTCGGATATGTCACGACGCAACTCGTGCCTTATACGTCGTATGGCACGCTTGTATGGGACGCAGGAATCAACGGATGGACGCTCGACATCCCGCAGAACGTCGCAGACGACAACATCACCGTCGGAATCGTTCTCGGCAACATGAGCAAGTATTTCGTGCTTGCGGTCAACGACATCACACAAAGAAACGAGTATTTCGGCGTATATCCCAGAACCGAAGGCTCGACCACATACAATGTTCCGAGCGACGACAGTTCAAACATCTGCCTTGTAGGTGACAGGTATCTGAAAACCGACGGCACTCCGATGTCGCTGGTGTCCGTGAACGGCAGTACTTACTCGTGGGAGGCGACCGACAGCAAGGAAGCGTGGTCGGTCATGCTGGACGACGCATTGGCGAATCCGAGCGTGACGCTCGACAACAATTCGTCGTTCGTGATTTGGATTGCAAACCTCGCCGTGAAGGACGCTTTCATCCGAAACCTCATGACGCAGAAACTGCAGGTGCAGAACGGCGGTTACATATTCGGCGGTGCGGTGACGCTCGACAACAACGGCGTGCCTGTCAAACAGGACGGCAGATATGTCATTGATGCCAACGTCGGCGGATTCGTCATAGATTCGACGGGAAAGATTGAGGCGTGTGGCGGTTACTTCGAGAACATCGAAATCGGCAAGAACTCGATATTCAGAGGAAACCTCGAAATCTACGCCGAAGACGGCACGCTTGCTCTCAAATCGGCGAAACAGACACAGCCACCGCTACGCATCAAGGCATCGAAACAGGACGGCGTAAGCACCCCGACGGCATACGACCAGTCGCAATGGTACCCGATTGTCCGTGACTGGATTAACAGCAATTTCTCGACTGACACCACGTACAGTCTGACGAACAGTACGTTCGGCGGAAGCACGGTCACGAGACTGCGCAAATCGTCTGGCGCATCCGAAACGCTGGTATATGAAAATTACACACCAAATCCGCATACGGCGGGTGTGTTCCCCGTGTTCACGAACAACACAGGAAAAACCGTCAAGGTCAAACTTTACGTGTACGCATGTCATACCGAGGGAATGTTCGGCATAGACCGATATTATTCCGCATACAGGGCGGAACTGCTCAATTCAAGCGGAACGGTGGTGTCGACGCCGTTGAATGTCGCATCGGCGAAATCGGACAACAGGACCGATACCGCCAGCATATCGGTCTCCGACGGTTACTCGTTGCGTGTAACCATCAACGGCGGAGGCGGTCAGTCGTTTGTCGAGGAAAGTGGACACGTCAAGTGCTGGTACAACGAGTCCGCTTATTTCTCGGCGGGAATAAATTTCTATGTCAGCGCACGTCATTCGACGGGTTGGTATCACATATCGTCAATGACATTATCGGGCATACTGGCTGGGCCAGCGAGGATTGAATGTTCTGACATCGGCACGAAGGAACTCGTATTCTCATCGTCCGCTTCATGGCCTGTGGACAAATATTACACGTTCGCATTTGACAGCGGATATGCGCCGACCAACACCGAAAAGGCGGGAACGAGCCTGTTGTCCTCGTATGCCGTCCAATACCCGTACGGCACGTCGAAGACGGTCACGAACATAGCATATTCGTCCACGGTACTCGATGTCGGCACATCTGACATCGGAACCGTCACGTTCAATGTTGGCTCGTACGTGCGCAGTCACTCGATAGACATAACCGTTGCGTCCACCGTCCTCGGTCTGCAGGTGCAGAACCTTCTGCCGTTGTATGACGGTAGCAACAACATCATCGGCGGAAATGTCGGTAGTGCGGAAAAACCGTTCGACAGCCTTTATTCGAGGTACATAAACGGTGTACCGCAGTCGACATCGAAACGCTCGACGAAGACGAACATCGAACCATACAACGATGATGCGCTCGCAATCATAAAACGCACGGGTATTGTGTCTTTCAACTATAAGTTTGAAATTGGAACGGACAGGTGCTGGACGCATTACGGATTCATCGCCGACGACACCGACGAGGAACTGGCGACACCGAACCACGATGTCATGGACATGGGTTCATGCGTCGGAATAATGATGAAGGCAATACAGCAGTTGTCTGCGGAGGTCGAATATCTCAAGGGGGTTATCAATGGCAGGTAAGGCAATCAACGAATACAACGCATTTACGGGCAATCCCGATGCGGTGAACATTCTCGTGCAGGAAAAATCGCAGGGAACAGACCACTCACAGGCTGAACACAAGAAAGCCGACCTCGATGCGTTGCTGAACAAGAAGATTGTTCAGACAATCACCGACAACGACACGACGCATGTTCCAAGCGCAGACGCCGTGTATGACGCATTGTTAACCGAATCTACCGCACGTGCAAACGCAGACACCACCCTCGGACATAATATAACCGCCGAGGCAACCGCACGTGCAAACGCAGACACCACCCTCGTACAGCGCATCAATGCCAACTCAAAAGAGATAGCAAACTTAAAGCAGAAAGCTGGTGACGAGATTGTTGTGGACTACCCCTCACAGACTTATGGCATGGATGAAGTTCCTGCGAATGTGGCAGAGTATGCGGAAGTGAAAGCCTTGAGAGGAGTGTCGAGGGTGGACAACAATCTGATACCTACTAACAAGAGTACTGGTTCATATACCGCTTCTGCCGACACATCAAGTTACGATGAAGTTGCCAACTATTTCTCGTCAACCGATGTTCAATGCGTGAGCGGACACACCTACCTCATGGTAGCAAATGTCACAAGGAATATATCAACAAACAACCAGTTGGCTCTCATTATGTGGCCTACGAACATGACTGGAAATGCGGCGGTTGTTTTGGCTAATGGTGAATCAAATGGACAAGTATGCTCCCTTTACACGGCAAACGGAAACGGATATTTCAACAGAATTTCCCTCAATAACTACAACGGCAAGCGTGGGTTCAATGCTGGGGATTCTGCTTCATATAGTAACCTCTGCTTCAAGGATTTGAATGTCTACTTCGGCACCACCGACCTCTCCTTCTTGGGTGCGACCAACGATGCAAAACTTGCCACAATTCAGCAGAACTACCCCGAACTGTTAGAGCCGAGTGAATACAACACAGGAAGTGTTGTGTTCCCGACATACAGTGCGGTGAAGAGTTATGGTATTGCCTTTGAGAATAAGACAATATCTTCGGGGGGAGCGGAAGTTTCAGCGAATACAAGGGTCTGTACTCCTTTCATCGCTGTCACTCCATCTTCAAGTTTAAACATCAAACTTGTTGGATATGATTCCCTCCAAGACATCATGGTTGTTGCTACTTATGATTCTAACAAGGGATTTATCAATGTTATATATCAGAACTCTAAGGATGCTACTGTCAACTTAACTCCATCTATGCACTACATAAGGGTTGTTTGTAGATATTCGGATGATGCTAACACTTCTCCTGCCGACTGGCTAAACAAACTCTATATAGACGACATTGTGTATCGAGGAGTCCTTCTCGACACCCTCACACTTCCCGAACCTGTCACGCCCAAGGGAGCAGGGTCGGTCTCTGAAGAATACTACCCCGAAACAGGAAGGGTGACGCATCCGATTGGACAGTATACGTTTACTGGTAATGAAACGTGGAACTACTATCCCACCCCAGACTTGAGATTCTACTTCCAAGGTTTGCAATCTCTGATTAAGAAAATTGCAAACAATGTTGTTACGAATATTATTTTTGAGGGTTTTTTGCCTACATCTGCCAGTATTCAGTACAACCAGCACCCAGATTTCTCAATCGCATCAGACGCTTCTGGAAATGTGTTCCTTTATGTTGCTTCATGGGTTGGGAAAACAACGGCAGAAGTCGCATCTCTTGTTGCAGGCAAGACAATATATTTTGAACTCGCCACCCCCTCTGCCGATACCTATGTAGACCCTCTTCCCGACCCGTTCATTCAAGTCGAGGGCGGAGGGACAATCAAGCCAGTACAGTCACAGAGCATTAAAATAGACCACGCATTTACTGCGGAATATCTTGCAATTTAAGGAGTTATCTATGACAATATTCGAGAAGAACAGAAATCAAGCGTATGGGCTTTTGGTCAGCAAATTTATCCACGAGAAATACTCACAGGACGACGAATTTGCGCTGATTAACAATCATAATGCAGACCCACAAGGACACGCACAGGAATACGCCGAATATCAAACTTACCGTGACGAGTGCAAGGCACGTGCGAGGGCAATCTGCGGAATGTCATAATGTGATATTTGTGAGATTGTACATAATCAAAGTATGATGTATCTTACAAATAGAGGTAAAAAATGGACAAAGATGAAGTCAAACAAACAGTCGGTGACGGCGTTTTTCAGAAATTGCTTGAAGATTCACTTGAAGACAGACGCAAGGATGGGAAACTGAAAGGGAAAGTCATATTCTGGCAATGGATAATCATACTGGCACTAATCGGTGTTGTCGTATGGGTGGTGACTTACAGTCATAACCTTATCCACCAGATTGAGAAGGAAAGCCAAGAAAGGATGTACAATTTCCTTTCGGAATACGATTTTGAAACCGAAATCGAATTGGATACGAATCACATCATCAACAGCGACACTTCGGGCAACATATTCCTAGCGAGGTAATGTATGGCGACTGTAAAATACACCCGCAAAATGACCAGAAAGGACAAAAACGCAAAGGCGAAAGTCAAAACGACCACGAACGTCATGTCTGGCAACGGCAAGACTTCCGCATCGTTCTCGAAAAGCGTCGTACCATATACGGGCAAAGAAACGCTATCATCATCGCATTTCCATGTCAGAATCAGTCAAATCGGTTAACCGTTTCTTTCGTACGGCAATAAAACCCGAAGTCGACAGATTGCAGGAAATGCTTTTGTTGACAGACCGACAGGAACGGATATTCAACATGTACTACATACGAAAACTGGACATCAATTTCATTGCGGACGAACTCGGCACGTGCAACGATGTCATAAACCGTGAACTGAAAACGATTCGCAAGAAACTGCTCAAGGCACTCAACATGTAGTGTCGTAATACATTCGTAAAACCACCGTATAAGCACCGTAAATTCGGTGTTTTTTTTGTCTGTTTTTCAGCCATAAATTTACGAGAAATCTCATAAAAACAACTGCCGTAGTTTTTTTACGATGTGAGCATGCAGAACATGTTTACACCTTACGGCTACAATCTACCGTCTGCCTTTCCCACCGTTCAGCCACCGATGCCCGCACTTGCGCCTACCCAGCTCGTGAAGGTTACTGGTTTGGACGGTGCGAAGGCTTTTCAGATGGCACCCAACTCGTCCGTCGCTCTGTTCAACGAAAGCGAGGACATCTTCTATGTCAAGACGACGGACGGGGCGGGTTTCCCGACCATCCGTGCGTTCAGATTCGAGCCATACGAAGAACCGACCCCGAAGGTCGAGCAGTACGTCACGCTCGACGAGTTCAACAAATTCAAAGAGGAGATTCTCAATGGCAAGCAGTCTGTTCGGAAATCAACAGCCAAGAGTACAGCCACCGTCGAGGAATAACGGCAACATACTGCACCAGTTCGCCGAGTTCAAAAAGCAGATGGCGGGCAAAGACCCGAAGGCAATCGTCGAGCAGATGCTTGCCGACGGACGAATGACGCAGGAACAGTTCGAGAACCTCAAGGCACAGGCTACCACCTACATGTCAATACTGCGGTGACCCCGCAAAGGAGAAGAATATGGACAACTATTCACTCGCTGACGTTGCAACCGTCATGGGACGCAACGATGGTGGAGCGATGGGCGGAGCATGGTGGCTTATCCTTCTGTTCCTGTTCCTCATTGGCTCCAACGGGTTCGGGTTTGGTGGAAACCGTGGCGATTACGTCACATCCGCCGACCTCAACAGCGCAATCGCAGGACAGACATCTGCACTCAATCAACAGCAGATTCTCCTGTCCTCGGCGAACAACAACTATGAGACTGCTCGCCTCATAGACAGTCTGGGTGTATCAATCATGTCCCAGAACAACACCAACCTCGTGAACGCCATTCAGGGGTTCAACGTGGTCAACCAGAATCTGACTGCTGGTTTCAATTCAGTCAACCAGAGCATTTGCAACCTCGGCTATCAGCTCGACAAGTGTTGCTGTGACATCAAGACCCAGATGCTCCAGAACCGCCTCGACGATGCACAGGCTGTAATTGTGTCGCAGAACGGCGCACTGTCAAATGCGGCTCAGACACAGACCATACTCGGCGCAATGGGTCGCTGGGTCGGCTATCCCCCTGTCGCCGCCGCTACAACGACTGGCGCATGACACTTTCGGCAGGGCTTCGGCTCTGCCGATTCTTTATGAGGTGAATTATGAAACTGATACAGAAACTTACTGAAATGATTGACGAAGAAATCAGCGACGCACGCAATTACGCCCGTTGTTCTCTCGAACACAAGGAAGATGATGCCGAATTGTCCAAGGCGTTTGCACAGTTGTCAAACGAGGAATTGGGGCATGCCGACAGACTGCATGCACAGGTCGTGCGCATCATCAACAAATACAAAGCGGAACACGGAGAACCGCCCGCACACATGCTGTTCATCTACAATTATCTGCATGACAGGGCTATTCAGAAAGTGGCTGAAATCAAGGCTATGCTTGCATGAAACGCACCCCCGTTGTCGGTGATTCCTTTATGAGTTATCTTGCAAATGAGGGTAGCCAAAATGACAACAGAAGAACGTGTACAGTCGATTGAGGAAAAGGTCAAAAAACACGACGAAAGGCTTGAACGACATTCCGAAAGGCTCGCCAAGCTGGAGCGCAATTCCGAAGACCTTGCGGAGGTGAAAGTGAAAGTCACTAACATGGAAGCCGATGTGAAGAAAATGAAAGCCCACCAGACAATCACCGACAGAAAACTGATGCGCAAGAGCAACTGGACAATAGCACTTTTGTGCTGTATCGTCGGTCTGATTATCTACATTGCGTTCAAATCTCCGACCACCGCAAAAGACATCGTTGAAATCGCTGGCAAGACTGTTGTACAGGGCATCACCGCTTTGTAAAGGGGGAACGCCATGTTCTTGAAGAATATCTTTTCTTTCATTCAGTCCGATTACGTCGTGACTTTCGCAATGTGTGTACTCGCTTCGCTGGGTGTCGCAATCATCATGCGCTTTTTCGTGAAGACTGCTTTCATCAAACTCGACGAGTATTTCAAATCCCGTGGCAAAGACGACAAGTTCCTTGCAATCTACAATACTTGCAAGGCGATTGCATATCTCGTCATAGCGGGCGTTCTGACAATCATAGCGTTGTCGAAGCTGATGAACGTGTGTGTGTTCCCAGCCGAGAACTCACGTGCGCTGTCGATTTTCTACTTCCTGCCGATGTTCGCATTGCAGTTCTTCCTCGACAAGCACATGAAGAAAATCGCATGTCACCTGTTCGGCATCGAATATGAGAAAGACGACGAGGAAAAGGAAGAAAAACCCGTCAAGGAGAAGAAACCCAAGGTTCACTACAAGAAGGTCGCATACACACTTGACGACGAGGGCAACGAGGTTCCCGTGGAGGTCTGATGGATTTCAGCAATCTCATTCTTGTTGGCGTGACCGCTTTCATACTGCTCGGCGTGTATGTGTGCAACAAACTTGTTGACCGTACCGAAATCAAGCAGAAGGACAAGACAATCCAGAACCTCGGCAATGCGCTGACCGAAGCCGTATCGAAGCAGAAGGTCAGCGAGAAGTCCGAGCAGGTGTCCCGCAACGTTTCCGAAAAGACGGGAGAACTCGCTTCGCAACGCATCGACAATGCGGAGCGTTTCTCGTCGCTTGCGGAACAGGCAAAGCACGTCGTTACCGAACAGGACGCAATCGACCTCGCACGCAGACAGGTGGAGGAAAACCGATGAAGAAATGGAAGGTGTGCTTTGGTGTCTTTTTTGCCTTGTGCTGTTTATTTACATCATGTCGGACGACGGAGACGGTCGTTGAATACGTACCCGTCGAACTCGATGTCGCTGGTCTGGTTCAGCCGATAGTCGAACAGCGTCCTGCGGATGTCGTTCTCATTGAGGACGTGCAGACGCTTGCCGATGTGATGTCGAACTCCGTTGCGTTTCAGAAAGCGTATGAGGACTGGAAGGCATACGCAATCACGCTTGAGGAATTTTGTCTTTCGTTGAATAGCGAGTAACTGGTCTTGCACATTCTCGGCTCTCGCACTTTGTTCTTCCGCCCCTCGGTCATTTCCCGCCGAGGGGCAACTTTTTCAGTAGGGAAATGAACGGAAAACATGGGAAATTTCCCTTGTTTGTGTACCTTTTTGTGTACTGTTCCACGTGAAACAAAAACCCAACTCCTTTATTTATAAGGAATTGGGTTCGATTTCACGATAGCAGGGGTAGCACTATGTCACAGGCAGATATGTCAGATTATATGTTCTGTATATTCAGCAGACGCTTTTTCGTGTTGCTCGTTGCAGGTTTCTTTTCTTCTGTGTGTGTACTTTTTGTGTCCTGTTTGTTGACCCACGGCAAATCGGTGTCCAGTTCGTATATAGCCTTGCCGTTGAGTGTACCTTCCGAACTATCGAAATCCATGAGCGCACGCAACAATGCAGGATTGTCGCATATTACAGGTCTGCCTTTGAAGCACAGCACACCGCCGTCATTCGCTTGTGCATAATATAGTTTCATAATCACACCTCAAATAATGTTTCTGGTTGCAGTTCATTTTTATGCTTCTGCGGTCGGTTGCCCTTATAGATGTCCGTCACATCGGTGTCCTTGTTGAATAACCCGCATGCGGTGAACAGCATCGGGAAATCTGTCGCTTCGGACGAGGACAAACCGTAGCACTCGCACTTGTTGTATGTCCTGCCCCTGTCGTTCTTGACCACGTGCGAGCAGTTACGGCAGATTTGTCCCTCGGTTTTCCCGAAGTTTTTATACATGATTTCAACCTTTTCGATTTTGGTCATGTTTTCATGTTTCCTTTATTGAACTCGATTTCCTTTTTGAAAAGGTTGTATGCCCGCAATTCGGTTATCCAGCCTTCGGGTTCACCGCCGTTGTAGAATTCAAGCAAATTTTGCGTGCATCCGTATGAACCGTAGCCCCAAATCGCATCGCATATCTGCACATCGTCGTTGTCGAATTTTACATAATATGTGACTTGGTATTTGGGCATTTTCTCCGAGCCGATTATCAGCGATTCGTCCGTGAATCTGATGTCCGCTTGCGGGTAATTATTCTTGAGCATTTTGTACAGCCGTTCAAGTCGTTCTTTTCCTGTTATTGTCATGTTGTTTCATCTCCTTCTGTACTAGCCGTCAATGTAATCGCAATCTCTAGGTTCGATGTAATAGGTCTGTCCATTATATTTTGTTTTAAGATACGTTCCGTAACAGTTATTATAGACTTCGCATATCAATTCAACACCAGTTGGAATAGGCTTGATGTCATGAACAAGAGCCGTTTTCCAGTCTTCATCGACAACCTCTTTTGTCGTCTTTACTCTGAGTTTGTTTCCGACCACATATCCCATATATCCGTTGTTAAACCACATTCCTTCTATCTTCATTTGCTTGCCTCCACCTCAATCATCTAAAATGCAACACCCGACAATCTGAACTATAAGCCACCATACGAAATAGGATATTATCCTCGCAAGCATAGGCTTGACGAAAATGAATATAAGCACAAAACCAAGCACCGCAACGAAACCGAAAATACCTTGTATCGTGGTCTTCTTCATTTGCTTGCCTCCAAGACAGTAGGTGCTTCGTTCAAGGCATCAATAACAATGCAAGCCTTTCGATATGAAAAACTTTTCTTGTCTTCACATTCTTCAAGAATCGTCTTCGTTATCTTCCAATCCTTCACTTCCTTGTCCGCATCTATCAACCTTCCATGAGGTGGAATCACAATAGCCTTTGCGATTGTCTCATATCTTTTGTCTTGAGTGAGATGGTCTACATCTCCGTTTGGGTACAACACCAACGTGATTGGTCTTTCAGTCAATTTCATGCCCTTGATTAGTATGTCAGCCATTTGTTCCTCCTTATTCTATGTCAATAGCATTAGATGTTCTTCAACTGAATCAAGATTCATCCTCTTGCGTATTGCGATGTTTCTTCTCGTCATGTTGGCTCTGTTCTTGCCGTGGAACTTGTAATCTTTGGAGAACGGAACACCGCATCTGATAAGATTTTCCTCTGCCATCAACAAGCAATTCCGCATAACTTCTAAATCATTGAATGATGCTCCGTAGTATTTGTCAAAAGTACAGTCGGGTGCATCTATTATCATTACCTCAAGCCACAGAACACCAAGATGTCCATTCAAGCCGATATGGTTCTTGTTGCATGACACACAAGCCAAAACCTCATACGCATACACATCCGTGAACGTTGCCTTAAAACAGAAAGTATCACGCTCGTTCCATCCGTCATACCGCATCCAAATCCATCCATTAGATGTCAAAACGTCAAATATGTCCTTCTTGGGTATCAATGTATCAGACATTTACTTATTCCCCTCGTATGGTTCGTACATCATCCATCCTTTTATCACGAGATAATTCTCTTCGGATTCATCTTGACACCTGATGTAATTGAGCAAAACCTCCAAATTACAAGTCATGTCATACTCAATGAATTTTCCATCTCGGCTTTTTATACGCAGGTGAGCAATATAGTTTCCTTCCTCTGTTGGTGTTCCTGTGTGCCAAGGATTAGGACGCTTGTTCCATGCTTCGATTGCTTTCTGTTCATTGTATTCAACACTCTTTGTTAGGTCGGCATTTACAGATTTCTCAACAAGACACTGCTGGCATTTCACAGTATAATGAACGCATGAGAAGGAATCCCACTCCTCTTTAATCGTCACATTTGTACTTCCACAAAATGGGCATTTCTTAAGTTCTATCATTTGTCCTTCTCCTTCCTTTTAACGAACCCACACTCATGCCTTGTAAACTTCCCTGCAGAACTGCCAATGCGTCCCGCTTTCGTCAATGAACGGGTACATGCCTTTCGGCACGACCTCACGCAACATGCACGGCTGTATGTCGTCGTAGTTCTCTACGATTTCACGGTACATGTCAGAGAAAACACACATCCTGCCTGTCGTCACGCCTTCGGCGTTGAAGAACGTATGCACTTCGCCCACAATCATCTTTTCAGCCATTTTCACCTCATATCTGCCGACCCAGACCTTTGATTTCGATGTCGAAATCTGGAATCGGATTGTCGATTGAATACCACAGATGCAAGCAGTATTTGTGCGTGTTCACGTAATGTTCTTTCGTCGGGAACACCATTATCGCTTTCCTGTCACCGAAGAAGTTTTCCTTCACAAGTTGCACTTCCTCGTATGACGGTATGCGGTTCTGCCGTGAGAACGACACATGCAACCATTCCCAGCCGTGGTATTTGACTGCGCTTGCGAGTACACGCAGACCTTTGTACGTCCATCCCTTTATGAACTCACCGCAGTTGTCGGCGAGCATGCGATACAAAAGCGGTGATATTTCCGTCCAAAACGATGGTGGAGCAGGGAAGTATTGCGCCTCGTCGCACCGCACGTTTTCAAACTCGCCGAACATACCGCCCATAGGGCACTGTTTCAATCCAAACTTGTCACTGAACGATTGAATCAACTCGTCACCGCCTTCTGTTTTTCCCAATGCCATGTCGTTGATTTTCTGCACATCCTCTTTGTTCATCATTTACCCCATTTCCCACTTATTTTCAGTTCTTCCTCGTGCGCATCGCAGTAGTCGTAATCATCATCTTCTTCCTCGTCCGCATAACCGTAGTAGCGTTCCTCGTCTGCGGTGGGTGAGGTGAGCCATGCGTCGTAGTCGAAGTTCGTATATGAATCCTCGAAATATCCGTAGCCTCGTGCCATAATCACCTCAAAACAAAGAATCCTTGACGTATTTGGATTTCTGACCCGCCTTGTGGCACACCACTCCGTACAGCGTGGCGTACCGACGTACGGTGCGCAATGTCGAACTGTCGTACGGATTCGCATAATTGCCGTGCGCCCTCATGTTGCGCAGAATCATCTTGTGCAAATCACGACCCGTGTATTGTTTCGCTGGTACGAGATTCTTCAACGTCTCACGTACAGCGTCCTGCATCGTGTAATCAATCGTTGCCATGTGTTTCTCCTTATCAGAACGGACAGTCGCTGTCGTCGAATGATTCGGGCCCGTTCAACCCGTCGTTCGGTTTCGTTTCTGGTGCATTTCCTGCGTCGCTGTGTGGTTTCTCTACACCGCCCAACATCTGTACGTTGTCAGCCCATACGACGATGCGGTAACGTTTCTGACCGTCTTTCTCCCAAACCTGTTGTTTGAGGTTGCCGTCGACGAGAACCTGCTTGCCCTTCGACATGAACGGATGAATAGCCGAAGCGTTCTTGCCCCACATTTCGATGTCGAAGTAATCGGTTGCATCCTTCGACCTGTTTACTGCGATTGCGAAAATACAACACGGGTTGCCGTTCTTCGCCGATTTCAGTTCTGCGTCACGTGTGAGATGTCCGCAGAGCAATACTTTGTTCAAATCTTTTGCTGGCATGTCATTTACCTCTGTCATAGTTCGTCGAAGAAAACCTGATGCAGTATGCCGTTCTCGGTGTATTCCCACAGCCCATCGCCACGAATCAGACGCAGAACCTGCGTGTTCTGCAATGTTTTCTGGTCGGCGATGCCGTTGTAATACTCACAGCACTCGTTGACTGAGTCGAATATACGTGTCTTGCCGTGTACCTCGTAGGCAACTACCTTCATGGCTTTCATTCAGAAATCCCCATGTGTCCGCATGTCTTCGGCGGACATGGTTTTCGTTTCACCTTCACGCAGACGTGAGATGATATGCTCGTCGAACATTTCCTTGAATGTCTTGACGTCCAGATTGCCGATAAGCACGGTGCGAAGTCGCATGCTGTGCCGATAACTCAAGATGCGCTGTACGAGATACTTGGTGTATTCCGTCCAGTTGCGTGTCGTGATTTCGTCAAGCACCAGAAACGATGCGTCCATGTACTTGTGCAATATGTCACGTTCGCTTTTGTCGGAATTGTCGCTGAATGTGGCACGGCACTCGTCGGTCAATTGTTCCTGCGTGATGTAGAAACCTTCGTACGGGTGATTTTCGTTCCATATTTCCAATGCACCGCATGCAAGCATGGTCTTGCCGTTGCCGACAGTACCGAGAACTGTGAGCGACCACCATTTGCCACGCAGAACCTCGTTCAGCAGTTCGACGTATTTTTTCTGTTCGTCGTTCACGGGTATTATTTCGTCAAGGAACACGCCCCAATAGATTCTCGGAACACCAGCGATGCGTTCCTCGGCGGGCGATGGTTTGTATCTCATAAATCAAAACCTCCGTTTCCGTTCCCGCCGTCATTGATTGTCTGTGGGTCATTGCACACGGACGACCTTCTCGACGGCGTTGAATTGACGTAGTTGTTTTCAAGCACCTTTGCGAAGTTGTTCTTGTTTATCAACCAGTCGAAATTTGCACCGTTCCACGTGTTGTTGCCGTGTTTGAGGAAATCCGATGCCTCGGCTTTCTTGAAACCTTCCTCGATTTCGTCGGGCGTGAAGTTCGATGCGAAAGTGCATGCGTGCGTTATGCGTGCATCCGTCGTCGTGCGTACTTTCGGCAAGGACGGGCACAGCGCATGGTATTTCGCAAGGACATCATTGAATATGTCTTTGCGTGACGGGTTCGCTGGTGCGTCGCTTGGTGCGTCTGGTGCATCGTCCTGCGTCTGCGCATGCTCCGCATGTCTGCGTTCCCAACGTTTGCGCACGTTTTCGGACTGCTGTTTCGAGTACTGCTCGACCTGTTCGCATTGCCTGTCGACACGTTCGTTGTAAATCATGCCGTCGGATTCCTTGAACAATCCGAGTTCGACGGCGTGGCGGATGATTTCGGCGACTTTGGCAGGACGCACGGCACACAGTTTCATTGCGGTCTGCATTGCGAGCATGTCCTTGTCGACACGGTGCGTCGGTTCCGCCGTGAGCCTTTCGACGACAGCCCAGAACACGCCGTAACCTTCGGCTTTGTATTTGTACACAAGTGCCATCACCTTCGCATCGTCGAGGGTGTAGACATCGTGTCGTAGATATAGTTTGCTGTTCATTCTTCGATTCTCCCGTATGCGTCGAGCGACTGGATTGTGACGTCCACACCTTCACGTTCCCGATAGAACTTGAACACCGTTATCTGCACAACGAGCCTGTCGTCCGTGTACAGCACGCCAGTAAGTGAATCCATGACACCTTTTGCGAGGTTGTCGACATCTGGTTTGTTCGTCGGTCTGATGATGCCGTCGAGTGCCTGTTGACGTTTCTTCTTCGAGAACGATTTGGGAATCGGCACGAACACATGAATCGTCATTACACACGGACCTTCAATTTGGTACTTGCCCTCGGCAATCAGTTCCGTCTGCGCCAGAAGGTGCATCGTCGCCTTGAAATCACGTGAGTTCTTCGGGTCGTACGTCTGCGAGAAGATTCTGCCGTCCTTCGTGGTGACGATACGATGCTTCGGGCGTTGCTGTGATTGCACCTTTCCGATGTATGAAATGTCGAACCTCATGTTGTTTCTCCTTTCAACGTCACACGTATGGACGATTTGACGTGCGATACTTTCTTGCAATCGGCATACACACGTGGATATTTTGCTTTCAGACGTTCGCTGTCGACTTTCGTCTGGTCGTACGGTGCGACGTATGCGACTTTCAGCGACGGGGTCTCAAATGCGGTGATGTGCGCATCTTCCATGCCGTTCTTGACGGTGTTCCAGAACTTGTCACGTGAATCCTTGAGAACCTTGAGTTCATTTTCGAGTTCGGCTATCTTGCGTTCGAGTGCGACCGTCGAATTGCCGTTCTTGGTGATGATGTCACGCACGGGATTGTATATCTCGCCTTTGCGTTCGGCTTCGACCAGCGACTCGATGCACGTGTCGGGAACAGCGTCCAGTTCAATCAGACGACTTTTGTTTTCGGGTTTGGCATCGAAGCAGAACAGTCTGACGTGTTTCTTCGCTTCGTTCGGGAACGCATACGCATACATGCTTGTCTGCCATGCCGTTGCGTTCATGTGAATCTGTCCCGTCTTGGTGTCCACGACGAGGATTTCGTCGTCTGTGATTCCGATAAGGTCGATGCGCCCAGCATAGTTGTCGGTGCATACCATGACCTCGGACAACCATGTGTCGGTAAGCGGTTCGACAAGGCGCATGAAATCTTGGAACTCGTCCGATATTCCCATTTCGCCAGTCTTGATGTAGTTTTCGATTTCCTCATGCACGAACGTGCCGTGTTCGCCAGCACGTCGCACGAGATATTCGGGTGCGTCCGAATAATCGGGAGCGATGCCGTGCTTCACGAGCAGTTGCGTGACGGACGGCAGGTATTTGTCGCCGAGCCAATAGGTGTGGTCTTCGTCGTGGAATGTCAGTTTGTCGGTAATCATGCGTTTGCTCCTTTGCGTTTGGATGCGAGCTTGCGGACAAGTGCCTGTTGCAGTTTGTCAATCGGCACTTCGTCGATGTTCTTGTACTTGTATGCGATTGCGACCTTGTTCAAATCCGTCCCGATTGCGGTGAGGCAGTCGTACAGTTCCTGTCTGTCAGTCGGCAGTTCGGGCAAATCGAGTTCCTTGGCAAGTTCCTCGGTCGTCTTTGCCGTCGGCTGTGTCGGTGTCTGTGTCGTTTCTACGGTCGGCTTCGGTTCGTCTTTCTTCGTTGCCTTCGATGCCTTCGGCTTGTCGTCGGCATCAACGTCGTCGGGCAAATCCTCGCCAGCGTAGATGTACAGACCCAGACCGAACATCGCCATGTTCTTCACCAGACAACGCATGATTGTCTTGTTGACATCGAACATCGTTGCCGTATCGACTGTTTTGGTCTCGTATTTCGTCTTGTACTGATACGGTTCTGCCTTCATTGCCTTGTTCTTCGAGTCCATGACGGGCAACC
>ODAI011347339.1_pt1 | contig 19757 bp, 12 predicted proteins | sample 1539321 | NCBI WGS metagenome assembly ODAI01 (sample SAMN02144231, study PRJEB22623) | gut metagenome | biome: sheep rumen | host: Ovis aries | place: New Zealand
ACGCTAACGATAGAGTAGCACTCGCAGCTTAATAGCTGCGTGTCGCCCGGGGGACACCCGCATCCTCCGGATACGGCATCATGAAAGCGGGAAACGACATGGCTTAAGCTTTGCGGTCATGGGCGTAGGATGAAGCTACCAAACCGGCCAGATTGACTGTTCTCTCGCCGGATGCGGGAAATGGACTTGTCCGCAAGAACAGGATATGATCGTAGAAGTACATTGAATGGGCTTTTGGACGCGGGTTCGATTCCCGCCTAATCCACGCAAAAAGGGACTTTCGTTCTTTGAGAAAACCACTCAGAACGAAAGTCCCTTTTTTAACTCATTAGGAAATCGTAATTTCCTATGGGTTAAAAACCCTTCGGGAGATACGCACTCTCGCGCAAGAAATTATGTCGCTGAGGCGACCGCGCCCGGCGCGAGAGTCTTGCAGGCGAGACTCTTTTTTATATTACTTACTTTCATAGTCAGTCCATTCGGGCTCATCCGCGAAAAAAGCCCCGGGGGACACTCCAAGTCTGTCCATGGATTGAAGGACGACCGAAATAACTGTCGAATGGTTCACGAGCTGCGCGCCTTCCTCCAATTCCTCCAATTCCTCCATATACAGGGCTGCAGCAGGGTTTCCCGCAGTGAGATCAATAGTTGGATCTATTAAAAATGTCGGATCTCCACCCGCCGCTCTATGCAGTGTGTAGTAAGTATCCTCTTTTTCCGGCCCGGACTGATCTTCTGTTCCGCCGGGTACCCTGTAGGAAGCAAGATAGATATTCTTTTCCCTCTCATTCAGATCGCTGATCGAAACTTTGCGGTTATCATAATAAGAGGAATAAATAAAATTGACATCCCCGCTCCCTGTGATCTGCCGGTAGACGTAAGAGGTTTCATAAGCGCTGACACTCACTGTATCAGTGACGATCCCGTTCCTGTTGAATCGCAGGCTGCTTTTGGGCCAGGAGTCTTGCGCAAAGGTAAGGTGGATCTTATCCTCCTCAGGAACGTAATGCATGACAAAGTATGCCTCATTCGTGCCGATTACCGGCTGTCTGATCTCAAAACACATGGTCAAAAACGGAAGGGAAGCGCCATCGATGACGGCATACTTAATGAAGTTTATTCCCACAGGCTCTTCATCCTGATCGGAACCATCTGTCACTTTTTCTGCCGCGTCACGAACTTTGTCGATGAGATCGCCGGCTGTATATTCTTCTCCGTCAGCAAAGGTATCTTCTCCGTCAAGATAATGAAACTCTGTTCTTTCGGAACCATTGTGAAAAACCATGCTTCTCTTTCCATCGAGAAATTCCTGAAACGCCGATGTTGCTTTGTCCTTGATTTCCTCCTCGTTTTCAGAGCTGTCGGCAGCAGCTGCTCCGAATACGGACAGGGCTGAGACAGAGGCCAGGATCAGGGTCAGCAGGATAGTGAGCATTGTGCGCAATGCTCTGATCGTATTTCTCTTTTTTGAATCAGGCGGATAATTTTTCATGATACTCCTTTTCTTTCCCCTGCAGGGCGGGTGTTTTTCAGGACTTGCGGGGGATACCCGGGTTTGCCTTCTTCCTGCGGTAATCATTTACAAAAAGCAATGGTCATTTCTGGTCAGTGTGACTGCTGTCCTCCCACACTTTGTCAAAGCAGATCAAAGGCGTATAGGCGGAGATCCTCTCATCTGTCAGATAAGCCCTGGTCTCTGTCTCCCTTTCCCAGTAGTGCATGGGAAAGACGATCCCTGCGCCCAGAATCTCCATGAAAGCGGCCATGCATCTGGGAGCATGCTCTTCCAGACGGGGATCCAGGGGGACAAAGGCAGCGTCCAGCAGGCGGGACTCCTCTTTGGCCTGTCCGGATCTCTCTTCCGCGCAGGCGGGACGGATGGCGTCCGCCAGAAGCCGCATCTCTTCCCGGCATTTTTTCTCCGACGCGATGTTGTCTTCCATGGGCTCATCATTCCAGAACCAGACATTCAGATCGCCGGCGTGATAAATACGTTTCCCTTCAGTCTCCACATAGAAGGCGACACCCATATCTGTAGAGATCAGGGTACGGATCGTGATGACCGGTTCCTGGGGAGAAGAATCCGTATGGCCGGATTTCTGTCCTGCCTTCTCATTGAGGGCGGAGGTGTCCGCGTAGTCCTTTTTGAGGGCGGAGGTGTTTCCGGAGTCCTTGTTTCGGGCGGAGGTATCTGCGGAGTCCCGGAGGTCAATGTCCCAGGGACTTACGGATACAGTCCGGTCCGGCCATATTCTGTATACTTTGTGGGGGGAGACATAGACAATCATGGCTTCCGGGTGCCTGGCGGCGTCCGCAATTCCCTCATCCAGGATATAGATCACATCCGCATGCTTTTTTTGCAGTTCCCAGATTTTTGGACTGTAATGGTCTCCGTGGGAATGGGAGCAGAAGACAAAAAGTGTTTTGTCCGGGGAAAGATCCGGGAGTGGTCCCGTATACCAGTCAAACAGCAGAATACTCTTTTCCAGCTCTGCCAGAAAGCCGCTGTGAAAAATATGAGTGATTTTCATGGCTGCGTTCCTCGCTTCCTTTTTTCGGATTTACGATTCCGCCCCGCAGCAGGCATTCCGCAGCCGTTGCGGGACGGTTTTTCATTCGAATATTTCCGGAATTTCCCGCTCGAACATTTCCGGCTCGAACATTACTCATTCGAACATATCAAACAATGAAATCTGGTTAGTCTCGGGCAGGTCGCCCAAAAGGCCCAGATCGTGCATCTTTTCGATGACAGTCTTGGGAACCTTGGTCCGGTTCCAGAAGTCGTCTCTGGAGATAAAAGGGCCGTCTTTTCTGGCTTCCACGACGGCGTCGGCCGCCTTTTCACCCATGCCGTCTATACTCTTGAGGCTGGGCATGATCTTGCCGTCCACGATGGAGCAGAGACGGGACTGGGCCGTATAGATGTCGATGGGAACAAACTCGAAACCGCGGGCGTACATTTCCCTGACGACCAGGCAGTCGTCCAGAGTTGTCTGTTCCTTGGGGGTGAGTGTGTCCTTGCGGCGTGTATAGTCTTCCATGACAGCCAGCAGGTTTTCCTGGCCGCGGCACATGATCTCGTAGGAGAAAGCTGAAGCGCGGATGCTGTAATAGGCGGCGTAGTAGGCCAGAGGATAGTGGACCTTGCAGTAGGCGATCCTCAGGGCCATCATGACATAGGCCGCTGCGTGCGCCCTGGGGAACATGTACTTGATCTTGAGGCAGGAATCGATATACCATTCCGGAACATTGGCAGCCCTCATGGCATCTTTCATCTCAGGTGTCAGCCCCTTGCCCTTACGGACAGATTCCATGGTCTTGAAGGACAGGGATTTGTCCATGCCCTGGGCGATCAGATAAGACATGATATCGTCACGCGTGCAGATGGCGGTGGACAGGACGGCTTTCCCCTCCTGGATCAGGGTCTGGGCGTTGCCCAGCCACACGTCCGTGCCGTGGGACAGACCCGAGATGCGCACCAGCTCCGACATGGTGGTCGGCCTGGTGTCATCCAGCATGCCGATGACAAACTTGGTGCCGAACTCGGGGATCCCCAGTGAACCCACATCGATGCCCCCGTTCTGTTCTGTGGTGATGCCCAGAGACTCGGTGCTGGAAAAGAGCTTCATGACGTCGGGATCATCCAGGGGGATCCTGGTGGGATCCAGACCCGTGAGATCCTGCAGCATGCGGATCATGGTGGGATCATCATGTCCCAGAATATCGAGCTTGAGCAGGTTGTGGTCGATCGAGTGATAGTCAAAATGGGTCGTGACTATATCGGTCGTCATATCGTTGGCAGGATGCTGGACAGGTGTAAAGGTATTGATATTTTCACCCAGGGGCAGGACAACGATGCCTCCGGGGTGCTGGCCTGTACTGCGCCGGATGCCGGTGCAGCCCGCGAGCAGGCGCTCGATCTCACAGTTGCGCTTTGCCAGTCCTTTATTTTCAAAATAGTGTTTGACATAGCCGTAGGCGGTCTTGTCCGCCACGGTCGCGATCGTTCCCGCCTTGAAGGTCTGTTCGTGGCCGAAAATGACCTTGGTATAGGCATGGGCTTTTGCCTGGTACTCACCGGAGAAGTTCAGGTCGATATCAGGTTCCTTGTCTCCCTTGAATCCCAGGAAGGTCTCAAAGGGAATGTCAAAACCGTCCTTGTACAGTTCCTGCCCGCAGTTGGGGCACTTGCGGCGCGGCATGTCGATGCCGCACTTGCCCTGGTACTTCATGACCAGGGGTGAGTCGAAATCAGTGAAGTGGCAGTTGGTGCAGTAATAGTGAGGCGCCAGTGGATTGACCTCTGTGATCCCCGACATAGTCGCGACAAAGGAGGAACCGACGGAACCTCGGGATCCGACCAGGTAGCCGTCCTCGACAGACTTCCAGACCAGCTTCTGGGCGATGATGTACATGACCGAATAGCCGTTGGAAATGATGGAGCGGAGCTCTCGTTCGAGCCGCTCTTCAACGATTTCGGGGAGAGGATCCCCGTACATGCTGTGCGCCTTGTCATAGCAGATCTTGCGCAGCATCTCATCGCTGTGGGGAATGACCGGAGGGCACTTGTCCGGTCTGACCGGGGAGAGAGCGTCCACCATGTCGGCGATGCGTCTGGTGTTGGTGATGACGACCTCCTCGGCCTTTTTTGCTCCCAGATAGTCGAATTCGCGGAGCATTTCTTCAGTGGTCCTGAGGAAGAGGGGGGCGGGATCTTCGTCAGACATACCCATGCCCTCCTGAATAATGGACCGGTAGATCTCATCCTCGGGATCCATGAAGTGGACATCCCCGGTGGCGACGACCGGTTTTCCGGCCTGCTCACCCAGACGGACGATCGTGCGGTTGAGATTGAGCAGGTCTTCCTCTGTCCTGATCTGGGGATACTTGTCCTGCATCTTTTTGGACTCCAGCAGGAAGCGGTTGTTGTCCCTGGGCTGGATTTCCAGATAATCATAAAAATCCACGATGCCTGCCAGCACTTCGTCAGACCGCTCTTCCAGAACAGCCTCCATGAGTTCACCCATGACACAGGCGCTGCCGACAATGATGCCCTCGCGGTATTTCATCAGCAGACTCTTGGGAATTCTGGGCTTTTTGAAAAAATAAGTGAGGTGGGACTCACTGATCATGGTATAGAGATTGGTCCGACCCGTGGTGTTCTTGGCGATCAGGATGCAGTGATGGGTCCGGAGGCGCTTGACCGTCTCGGGCGTCGGGACGCAGAAAGCATCGATGTCCCCGAGGGAGCGCACCTGCTGGGATTCCAAAAGAGGAATCATGTTGAGAAAGATCCCCGCTGTGCAGGCGGCGTCATCCACTGCCCTGTGATGGTTTTCCAGGGGGACATTCAGCATTTTGGCGACCGCGTCCAGGGTATATTTGGCGTGCCCGGGCAAAAGAGCCCTGGCCATGCCCAGGGTGTCAACGGTCGAAAACTCACAGGGAAGCCCCAGTCTTTTGGCGTTTGCCCTGATAAAGCCGATATCAAAGCCGACATTGTGGCCTACGAGCACGCTGCCCTCGCAGAAGCGCAGAAAAGAGGGCAGAATCAGGTCGATGGTCTTGGCATTCATGACCATGCTGTCTCCGATGCCGGTCAGCTGCTGGATCCTGAAGGGAATCGGGATCTGGGGATTGACAAACTGGGAAAACCTGTCCCTGACCGCGCCGTTCACGATCTTGACGGCTCCGATCTCGATGATTGCATTCTTTTCAGGTGAAAAGCCGGTCGTCTCCAGGTCAAAAACGACGAAGGAACGCTCTTTGACAGGCCTTTCCATATCCTCACCCGGAACGGGAACCACGCTCTTATTGAGGTCATCGACCAGATAGCACTCCACTCCGTACAGAACCTTGAAGAAATCCTGGCTGTCGACCGGCGCCAGTCCCTGCTCTTTGCGCTTTTTATTTTCTGAGGAAAGCAGACCGTCGCGGACATGTCCCGCGTCCGGGAAGGCCTGGATATTGCCGTGGTCTGTGATCGCGATGGCAGGCATGCCCCATTCATAGGCGCGTTTGACCAGATCCTTGCACTCGGAGACCCCGTCCATGTCACTCATTTTCGTGTGACAGTGGAGCTCTACTCTCTTGACAGGTGCATTGTCTACTCTCTTTTTGATAAATCCGGGAATCTTCATGATGCCCTGGATAGAAGAAATAATGACCTCCCTGTCAAAGGTATCCATGACTGCGGCGCCCCTGACCTTGACCCAGGAGCCTTTTCCGATCTGAGCCAGAAGCTCGGCGGCCTTATCAGTCGGCACGAAAACCTTGCAGTAGATCGTATCTGTGAAATCCGTGAGGGAAAATTTGATGATGGTCTTTTCATTGCGGATATCACGCCGGTCGTTTCCCAGGATCTTTCCGCGTACCACGACTTCCCCGATCTCCCCGATGACGTCAGAAATCGGTATGGCGTCCTTGACAATTTCCTTTCCGTAAATGACATCGGGGTGGGACGACCTGCTGAGGGTATATTCACGCTCCGCATTGCGGCCTCTGCCGTTTTTGCCCCGGAAGCCGTTTTTGCGGTACTGTCCTCCCTGGCCGGAACCATTGGCGGAACCGCCGGGGGAGGCGCTGCCGGAGCTGCTGCGGGAGTCTCCGGAAGACGCGGGTCTGTCTTTCGGGCTGTCTCCGGCCTGGATGCTCCTGCCGGATCTTCCGGCTGAATCCGCTCCCTTTTCAGGAATTCCTGCAGCCTGTGGACTGCCATTGGCTACGGCAGAGATGCCGGCATTCTGATCGTTATTTGCTGGTGAAATTGCCGGATCGTAGTCTGTCCCCGCATAAGATGCGGAAGAAAGGGAATCATCCGTTCCATACTCGTTCTGTCCGGCAGTTCCGCCGCTTCGGTCAACGACACCCGAAAAACCCCTGAATCCGGAGAAAGATTCCCCGGTGCCCGCTTCAACGGAGTCCTGACCGGCTGCCGCCTGTGCAGGGTGCCTGGTATTCCCATTCAGATCCCGGCTTTTGGGCTTCTCCTCCAGATTTACGGTGATCGTGGCGGGAATACCGCAGCGGTCCCGGAAGATTCTGTTGAGCGCCTCCTCCAGGCGGTCCCGAAGCCCCCGGCTGATACAGGTATCCTGCATATGAATATCGATCTCGCCATTCTCTCCGTAAGTGATCCTGGCCTCCCGGAAAACCGCTCCCATGATATGAGAGAAGGAGGAAATCTCGCAGCAGATGGAGTCGTTGTACTCTTCCATCAGCCTGCGCGGAGTATAAAGGGCTGAGAGTCTGTAATGCTCTTCTACATAGACTTTCACCTTGCGCCCGGAAAAGAGCTGCTCTTCCATCTCCTGCTGCATGCGGAACACACGGTCCTTGTGGATCAGATGTTCCGAGTACAGGCAGACTTTGAGCCTTGTACGCTCGCGGTTTGCCGCCAGGCGCTCGACGCTTGTATCTTCAAAATATTCCCTCAGATCCTTCCTGACCCTGAGCTTGGGAAAAACATCAAAAAACGGTTTGGACATATGTCCGAAGCCTCCCCGGGGAACCGGATGTCCCCCTTTTTTTTCCGTAAAATTGTTACTCTAAAAAAGCCGCTGCACATCCGTATGCAACAGTTCCTCCTCAGAACCGCGGAAGCGGTTCCGGACGGCATCAGCGGAGTCTGTAATCTGCGCAGACAGCCCGGAGATTATTTCCAATTGTCCAGCTCTTCCCTGAGCGCCTCGAGGAGATATTCCTCTTTCATCTTGCGGACGATCCTGCCATGCTTGATCAGAAGTCCTTCGCCGCTTCCGCCGGCTATACCAAGATCGGCTTCCTTTGCTTCTCCGGGTCCGTTGACCGCACAGCCCATGACAGCCACCTTGATATTGAGGTCATAGCCCTGTACCAGGGTCTCCACCTGATTCGCCAGCCCCACCAGATCAATTTTGGTCCTGCCGCAGGTCGGACAGGAGACAACGTCGATACCGCCTTTGCGCAGTCCCAGAGTCCGCAGAATCTTTTTCGCGGACTTGATCTCCTCCACGGGATCGCCGGTCAGGGACACACGGATCGTGTCTCCGATGCCCTGATACAAAATAATTCCGAGTCCGACCGCGGACTTGATGTTGCCGCTGTAAAGCGTGCCGGCTTCCGTGATGCCCACATGCAGGGGATAGTCGGACTTCTGTGCCAGAAGTTCATGAGCGCGGGCACAGGTCAGGACATCAGAAGACTTGATGCTGATGACCATGCGGTCATAATCGCACTCTTCGATCATGCGGACCTTGTCCAGGGCGCTCTCCACGAGTCCCTCCGCAGTGACGCCGCCGTATTTTTCCACCAGGTCTTTTTCCAGAGAGCCGCTGTTGACTCCCACCCGGATCGGAATCTCCCGCTCTTTCGCGCAGCGGACGACAGCCTCGATCTTGTCCCTGCCGCCGATGTTGCCGGGGTTGATGCGGATCTTGTCCGCCCCGTTTTCCATGGCCAGAATTGCCATTCTGTAGTCGAAATGGATGTCTGCCACCAGGGGAATATGGATATTTTTTTTGATTTTACCGATCGCTTCAGCTGCCTCAGCCGTGGGGCAGGTGCATCGGATGATCTCGCAGCCCGCTTCCTCAAGGCGCAGAATCTGTGCGATCGTGGCCTCCGCATCCTCTGTGGGAGTATTGGTCATAGACTGAATCAGAATGGGATTGCCGCCGCCGATCACCCGGTCGCCGATACGGATTACTTTTGTGTGTTCATGAAAACTCATAAATGCCTTCTTTCTTTAATCAATTCGCACTTTATACATTCGAACTTCCATTATTTAAGTAAGAACAATGAGTCACACAGGCATCCCGGCAAAAATGATTTTTGCGGGGATGCCTTCTCATTGCATGTCTCATTGTCAGCGGACAAATTGCATGTCTCATTGTCAGCGGACAAACTTGGATATGTCATTGAACAGTACGAGGATCATCACAAAAATGAGCAGCGCAAATCCGGCCAGATGCACCATCCCCTCCTTTTCCGGAGGAATGGGTTTTCCCCTGACCAGTTCCAGGAACAGGAAGACCAGTCTTCCTCCATCCAGAGCGGGAAGAGGAAGAAGGTTGATGACCCCCAGATTGACTGTGAGCAGGGTCGCAAGACTCAGAAAAGTCAGGATCACTGCAGCGGGGCCGTAGGGGGCAGTCTCCGTATAAGTGTCATCCACTACTTTGACAACACCCACAGGTCCGGAGACATCGTCTTTGGTAAAATGCCCCCTGAAAATGAGACCCAGCGATTTGTAAGTCGCTTTCAGCCAGTAAAAGGTCTCATAAAAACCATACTGAAAGACCTGGACGGGATTGCACTTCATATACTGTCCGGAACCCCGGATTCCAATATAATAGCGGTTATCCTCTTTGTCCAGAATGGGAGTCAGTTCGACCGTATTCTTTTCGCCGTCCCGTTCATAGGTGATGCGGAGGGGTTCTCCGTAATTCATCATGGAGACAAGGGAGACCTCCCGGTAGATGTGAATGGTCTCGCCGTTGATTTTTTTGATCACATCACCCTTTTCCAGTCCCGCCTCCATGGCGGCAGAATCGGGAATGATTTCCTGGATCACGGGAAGATCGGTCCCCGTGAACGCGACCAGGATGACGGAAAAAATAAAACCCAGGATAAAGTTTGCCATGGGTCCGGCGAGGACCGAGGCGATCCGGCTGCCGACAGGCGCGTTGGGGAATGAGTGCTCGTCCATCTGGTGTTCTTCTTCGTCATCGAGCCCCTCGAGACCATCATAGATACATGCCCCTCCGATGGGCAGAAGCCGCACGCAGAAGTCCGTCTCCCCGCCCTTTTTCCGGTATAAAACAGGTCCCATACCTATGTCAAATTCCAGTACGCGGATCCCGTTCCTGCGGGCGATAGCGAAATGACCGAATTCATGCGAAATGACGATCACACTGAATATAAGTAAAAAAATAAGTATACTGACTAACATAAATCAAACCTTTTCGGCATCTATAGAGAAAATACAGCCCGGATGTCAGATCCTTGCCATCAGAAGGAAGGACAGATAATAGATGACAGGAGCTGTGAAAATCACACTGTCAAAGCGGTCCATGATTCCGCCGTGGCCGGGAATGAGGTGGCCGTAATCCTTGATGCCGTGATTTCTCTTGATGGCGGACGCAGCCAGGTCACCGGTCTGGCCGATGATACTGCCGCAGATTCCTATGATCAGGAAGACAGGGACGGCGTTGATGCCCGGCTCAAAACGCCTGATCAGGACCGCGATCAGGCAGCTGACCAGCGCGGACCCGGCGATTCCGCCGAGTGCCCCCTCGATCGTCTTCTTGGGGCTGAGCACAGGCGCCAGCTTGTGCCTGCCGATGGCCATTCCGACTGCCAGGGCGCAGACATCGCTCACCGATGAGCAGATGAAGATCAGCAGATAAAGCCAGATTCCGTGGGAGAGGCTTCTGGTCCTGAGCAGGAAGGACATCATGACCGGCACATACAGAAACGCGGCGACAGCGCCGGTGGCATTGGAAGATTTCCTTCGGGGGAAGGTAAACACATAAATTCCCATTGTCAGGAGAAAATCCAGGGAGAGGATCAGCAGGGTCCAGAAATCGGAGGCGCTGACCATACCCGGTGTGTTGACCAGACCGTACCGCCACTCAATAAACATGAGTCCTCCGTAATAGACCACACTGAGGACCAGTCCCGGCCAGGCAATCAGATCAAATCCCTTTTTCTTTTCCTCGACAGCCTTTTTCTTTTTAGAAGAAGCGGACGAACAAAGGATGGACGTCAGCTCATAGTACCCGATGACGCTGCAGAGCATGAGAGCCATGCTCAGGGGATAGGATCCGATCAGGCCAAGACCGATAATTGCAGCGGCGAGGATTACACCGCTGATGATTCTCTCCTTCATGATTAACCTCCGTTGCAGGGCTGCGGCAGATCACTGAGTCCTCTTGGGGACCGGACCCTCTCACGCAGCCGGTGTCTGTTTGGGGCGGCTGTGCGGAACTGCAGCAGCTTCAGACTGTCAGTCCGCCGTATCTGCGCTCACGATGATTGAACGCGTCGATCGCCTTTTCAAGCTCTGCCTTGTTAAAATCCGGCCAGGCCTTGTCGGTAAAATAAAATTCCGAATAAGCCAGCTGCCACAGCAGGAAATTGGAAATGCGCTGTTCCCCGCAGGTGCGGATCAGCAGATCGGGATCCGGGATTCCGGCAGTGTCCAGATGGTCATTGATGACAGTGTCATCAATTTTCGAGGGATCCGACAGCAGTCCTTCTTGCGACGCCCGCTTTATGGCCCGCACGCTTTCATCGCGCCCGCCGTAGTTGATGGCTATCTGAAAACCGATCCGGGTATTTGACGCTGTCGCCTGTTCAAGCTCCTCGATGGACTCCTGCAGATCCTTCGACAGCATGGATTTGTCCCCGATCACACGGACACGGACATTGTTTCTGTTGCACCGCTCCAGACTTGTCTTCATATATTTTCTGAGAAGATTCATCAGGGCACTGACTTCCGCTTCCGGGCGGGACCAGTTCTCTGTGGAAAAAGCATAAAGGGTGAGATAACGGATGCCGAGATCCGCCGCGTCCTCCAGAATGGTCTCCGCGACTCTTGCTCCCTGCGTGTGGCCGAAAGTGCGCGGCATACCGCGTTTTTTGGCCCATCGACCGTTTCCGTCCATGATGATCGCCACATGAGCGGGGATGATCCGCTCAGGGACGCTCTCCCCGTTGTTTGCAGCTTTACCTGTAAAAAAACTCATAAACTGTCCTCCTGAAAAAAGAACGCGGATATGTCGATGCAAGAAAACATTCGTCACCGCCGTCACTGCACGGCAGCGAAAAATCCATATAGAATAATACCCGCAGCAGATGCCGCGCCGGATCAATTCATCGGCAGACACCTCCTGCGGGCCGGTTATTCTCTTGCCATCTGCCGCCGGCTTAGACTCCTGTCTGAAAAACCGGCAGACATTTCAATGTCAGAAGGGAAGATCAGACTGTCATAATCTCTTTGGTCTTCTCTTCGATCGCCTTGTCAATCTTTTTGACAAATTTATCTGTCACTTTGGTCAGCTCATCCTGAAGCTCCGCAACGACATCTTCAGATACATCTTCTGCCTTTTTGAGCTTCTTGAAGGCTTCATTTCCGTCGCGGCGGATATTGCGGAGAGCAACCTTGGCTTCCTCGCCCATTTTCTTGACATCTTTGGAGAGCTGTTTACGGCGCTCACCGGTCAGCTCAGGGAAGATCAGCCTGATACTGGTTCCGTCAGTGGAAGGATTGATGCCGATATCGGAAGCTGCGATGGCGCGGCTGATTTCCTTGACCATCTTCTTCTCCCAGGGGGCAATCTGAATGATTCTGGCTTCAGGGACGGAGACATTCGCGAGCTGCTGGATCGGCGTCGGCGATCCGTAATAGTCGACACGGATCTTGTCGAGGACATGCGGATTCGCGCGTCCTGCGCGGACGGCCTGAAGGTCAGTCTCAAGATGAGACAGTGTCTTTTCCATCTTTTGTTCGTAAGGCGTGACTCTCTCGCTGCTCATGGTTGTTTCCCCTTTCTGGATAAAATAATCAGGAATTGTTCTTCTGGATTGTCTGTGTATCAGATGACAGCCCGGAGTATCCATGTAAAAAAGGTGTACCCGGCTGAAAAATACCTGCTGAGAGATATATACGGTATCTGCTGAGCAAGGTCAGAGGATGACCGCTTCCGCGTCAGGCAGTGATAGTAGTCCCGACAAAATCTCCGCCGGCCGCCCGCACGATACTCTGCTCAGCCTGAAGAGCGAAGATCCGCATCTCCATCTTGTTCTCTTTGGCGAGGACGGAGGAGGTCATGTCGACTGCCTGGAGATTGCGCTCGACAACTTCCTCATAGGTCAGATGATCAAAGCGCCTGGCGTCAGGGTTCTTGTTGGGATCTGAATCGTAGACCCCGTCGACATTTTTGGCCATGAGGATCATATCGGCGTCGACTTCCACCGCGCGGAGTACGATGCCCGTATCTGTGGAAAAATAAGGATGCCCGGTACCTCCGGCAAAGAAGACAACGGTCCCTTCTTCCAGACACTTGACAGCGCGGTCCTTGGAAAAAAGCTCCGTGAAGGCTCCGCACACAAAGGGAGTCATGACCTGAGTCTGAAGACCCGCTCCGCGGAAGATCTCCGACACATAGATGCAGTTCATGACTGTGGCCAGCATGCCGATCTGATCGGATTTGACTCTGTCGATCTCATTGCCGGTCCTGCCGCGCCAGATATTGCCGCCTCCTGTGACGACTGCGATCTGGTGGCCGGCGTCGCAAAGCGTCTTGACCTGCTGTGCGATACCCGCGATCACCTGCTCATCATACAGTTTGACAGCGCCTTTGGCGTTGCGCATGACACCATCGTTTTCGCCGGCAAGCGCCTCGCCGGAAAGTTTCAGGACTATTCTGCTCATAATGTAATTCCCTCGTTATTGTAATCGACTATCACAGACCCTGTAGAAAACAGTATATCATTTTGAACTCCGCCGTGCAAGAAAACCTTGCCGCCGGGAAGCTGCCGGGAAGGCTGCTGACAGACTGCCGGACATTCCTGATTATTCCCTGATTATTTCCTGATCATTTCTGGGAAGCCCTTTTTCTGAGCTTGGAGTCCAGAATCTTTTTGCGCAGACGCAGATGATGGGGAGTCACTTCCAGAAGCTCGTCAGTATCTACATATTCAATAGCCTGTTCCAGACTCATGATCTTGGGCGGTACCAGGCGCAGAGCTTCGTCGGCGCTGGAGGAACGGGTGTTGGTCAGGTGTTTGGTCTTGCAGACATTGACATCGATGTCGACCGCCTTGCTGCTTTGTCCCACGATCATGCCGGCGTAGACCTGCTCGCCGGGTCCGATGAACATCTGACCGCGGTCCTGAGCCCCGAAAATGCCGTAGGCGACAGCCGTGCCCGCCTCAAAAGCAATCAGGGAGCCGGTCTTGCGGTAGGAAATATCTCCCTTATAGGGGGCGTAACTGTGGAAAATCGTGTTCATGATCCCGTTGCCCTTGGTGTCTGTCATAAAATCACCTCTGTAACCGATGAGGCCGCGGGAGGGAATCATAAAGGTCAGACGGGTGTAGTCGCCCTGGATGGAAGTCATATTGACCAGCTCGCCCTTGCGCTCGCCCAGCTTCTGGATGACATTGCCCGCAAACTCTTCGGGAACATCGATGATGCACTCTTCGATGGGCTCAAGGCGCTTTCCTTTTTCATCGTAATGATAGATGACCTCGGCCTTACTGACGGAGAATTCATAGCCCTCGCGGCGCATGGTCTCGATAAGAACCGACAGATGCAGTTCTCCGCGGCCGGAAACCTTGAAGGACTCGGTCGTATCAGTATCCTCTACGCGCAGGGAGACATCTGTATTGAGTTCTCTGTAAAGACGGTCGCGGATGTGACGGCTGGTCACATACTTGCCGTCTTTGCCGGCGAGGGGGGAATCATTGACATTGAACGTCATGGCGATCGTGGGCTCCGAGATCTTCTGGAACGGAATCGCCACCGGGCTTTCAGGAGCGCAGATGGTGTCGCCGATATGCAGATCGTCGATTCCTGAGATCGCGACAATAGAACCGATCCCTGCCTCCTGGACTTCCACGCGCTTGAGCCCCTCAAACTCATAGAGCTTGCTGACCTTGACCTTACGCTTCATCTCGGGATTGTGATGGTTGACAATGACGCACTCCTGTCCGGTGCGGATCGTTCCGTTGTCCACTTTGCCGACGCCGATTCTGCCGATATATTCATTGTAATCAATGGTGCTGATCAGCATCTGTGTGCCCGCTTCGGGATCTCCTTCAGGAGCGGGAATATAGTCTACTATTGTCTCAAACAGAGGCTTCATGCTGGCTCCGGGACTTCCCAGATCCAGAGTCGCGATGCCGGACTTAGCGGACGCGAAAACGAAGGGACAGTCGATCTGTTCATCGCTGGCGCCCAGGTCCATCAGCAGCTCGAGCACTTCATCGATCACCTGAGTAGGTCTCGCGCCGGGACGGTCGATCTTGTTGATGCAGACAATAACGGGCAGATCCAGAGCCATGGCCTTGGAGAGGACAAAACGGGTCTGAGGCATAGGACCTTCGAAGGCGTCCACGACCAGGACGACACCGTTGACCATCTTCAGAACACGTTCGACCTCGCCGCCGAAGTCAGCGTGTCCGGGTGTATCCACGATATTGATCTTTGTACCTTTATAATAGACAGCAGTGTTTTTGCTCAGGATGGTGATACCCCTCTCTCTCTCGAGATCGTTGGAATCCATGACTCTCTCCTGCACTGCCTGATTTTCACGGAAGACACCGCTCTGCTTCAGCAGGCCGTCCACCAGGGTGGTCTTGCCGTGATCGACATGGGCAATGATCGCTACGTTTCTAATATCTTCTCTTCTTTTCTTCATGTATTAAACACTCCTGATAAGTCCCTGACATGTTTCGTACAATTCATTTTCTCAAAACTGCAGTATAGCATTGCGTGGGAAAGGACGCAACAATAATATAAGCTGAATCGTATGGACGAATAGTCCTTTTTTCAGGCCATCCGCTTCAAGTCAACCCCTGCGGATTCAATCCACACGCTGCTTCGCGCACACCCCTCTCCCGCATCTCTTTAATCATTGTTTATTAATTTATCAATTTTTAATTGTGTCCAATCTTCATGCCTATTGACAAGGAGGACTGCCGGTGCTATTATCACAAAAAAATTATTAGCACTCAATGCGGTTGAGTGCTACCAAATCCGGAGTTCTGTTCATCCGCGGGGTAAACTCACGTGCTCCGCGCTGTCAGGAAAAGGAATATTGAGTTCATTCATTTCTGAATATAGGAGTTGTATTGTAGTTATATTTATAGTTTAAAAATAGTTTAAAAAATTCTATTTTATTATTTAGAAAAATTCTATTTAAAAAAGTCTATTTAAAAGTTTTTAAAAGTAATTAAGAAGGAGAAAAACTAAATGACAGTTGTTCCCGTTTATAATGTCATCATCGTTCCCGATTCGAATATCTTTTTTGCGATCGATGCTTATAAAAAAATGACAGGGCGCGCGCCTTTTGAAGGCGAGAAGGTCATTCTGATGATGCTCCGCGCCAATGACAGCAGAGAGGATCTGGAGAAAGACAGCTTCTACCCCATCGGAGTCTCGGGTGTGATCACCGAGGTCAACGCAGGCGGCTATCTGGTCATCCGGACCCACGGGCGTGTGCATTTTGATGAAATCACCGTTTACAGTGACCACACGATTGAGCTTTCTGTTTCCCGTAAGCCCGATGAGGATGATCTGGACCCCGCTTATGAGGCGGACCGTCTCGAAAAGCTCAAAAAGGTCGTCATCGAATACACCTCACAGTTTCAGTGGGGCACGCTGACAAGAGCCTATGCGGAACAGTGGACCAACATCGGTGAGATCGCTTCGCTCATGTCTCCCTGGCTGGGCATCAGCAATGAGGATAGATATGCCCTCCTTGCCGAGGACTCCCGCAAGGCCAGAAGTGAAGCGATGGAAAAGATCCTCTATGAGAACCTGGAACAGTTCCATGTCAACAATGAGGCCAGGAATGCCCAGGAAGAGGGTTACCAGAAAGTCTACCGTGAACAGGCGATCAAAAAACAGATCGAGTATCTCCAGAAAGAACTCGATGAGATGCACCCTGAAAATATCACGGATGTCCGCCGCTTCCAGGTCAAGATCGAGGAATCCGGCATGAACGAGACTGCCCGCAAAGAGGCAGACAAAGTCCTCAACCGCTACAAACAGGAGGGCCAGAACAGCCCCGAATCCGGCATGCTCTACGATTATCTGGACTTTATCACCGGTCTGTCCTGGAAAAACGAGGATGCCCAGGAAATCGATCTCGACGAGGCTGAGGCCGTGCTGGAGGAGGATCATTTCGGACTGAAAAAGGTCAAGGAGCGCATCATTCAGCAGATCGCTGTGATGAATCTGAAAAAACAGCAGTCAGGTTCGATTCTCTGCTTTGTCGGAGCACCCGGCACCGGCAAGACCAGTATCGGACAGAGTATCGCCAGGGCACTCCACCGCAAGTATACCCGTGTAAGCCTTGGCGGTGTGCGCGACGAAGCGGATATCCGCGGGCACAGACGCACTTACATCGGAGCCATGCCCGGCAGGATCATGGACGGCATTCAGAAGAGCGGCGTCTCCAATCCTGTCATGGTGCTCGATGAGATCGACAAGCTCTCCGTCTCATACAACGGGGATCCTGCAAGTGCTCTTCTGGAAGTACTCGATCCCGAACAGAACAGTACTTTCACCGATCACTACATGAACGCGCCCTACGACCTGTCCAACGTCCTCTTCATCTGCACAGCAAATACGCTGGAGACCATTCCCGAGCCCCTGCTCAACAGGATGGAGGTCATTCAGTTCCAGGGCTATACAGCAACAGATAAACTGCAGATCGCCAAGAGGCATCTGCTGCCCAAGGCACTCCAGGCAGTCGGCATCAGCGCGGACCAGATCGAACTCTCGGATGACATGATCAGACTGATCATCTCCGATTACACCCAGGAGGGAGGCGTCCGCGGCCTGCGCAAACGTCTGGAGACCCTCTGCCGGGCCTCCGCAGTGAGGATCGTACGCGGCAAGGGGGAAAAGGTCATCGTGACCAAAGAGAATCTCCGCGACTATCTCGACATGCATCCTGTCTATCACAAGATGGTCAAGGGAAAAGCCAATCCCGGTATCGTCACCGGACTGGCCTGGACAGCGGCCGGCGGTGAAATTCTCTATATTGAGACTCTGCTCACCAAGGGCAAGGGTGAGATCCTGATCACCGGCCAGCTCGGAGACGTCATGAAGGAATCCGCCCGCATTGCGGTCACACTGGTCAAGTCCCTTTTCCCTGAAAAGGCTGAGATTTTCGAGGAGAATGACCTCCACATCCATGTTCCGGACGGCGCAACTCCCAAGGACGGTCCTTCGGCGGGTATTACCCTGACCACCGCCCTCTCCTCTCTTGTCACAGGTATTCCGGTGCCTCCCAATATCGGTATGACAGGCGAAGTATCCCTTCAGGGAGGCGTGAACCCGATCGGCGGACTTCCGGAGAAACTCCTGGCAGCCCAGCGGGCAGGCGTGAAACGCGTCTTTATCCCTGCCGACAACGTAGACGACCTCAGGGATGTCCCTCAGGAAGTCAAGGAGAATCTCGAAATCACTCCTGTGGAGGAAGCCGTTGAAGTGCTGCGCACTCTCGGCATCCTGAAGTCATAAGACGGTGCCTCTGATCAGGCGCTTCCTGTGAAAACCCGCTTCGCGAATCACAGAAAGAAAACCCGCTTCGGGAATTACAGAAAAAACCCGTTTCTGGAATTACAGAAAAAACCCGCTTCGGGAAATACAGCAAAAACCCCGCTTCGGGAAATACAGGAAAAACGCTGTGGAAAAAAACTGACCAGAAATAATAAACGCTGAAGTACAGTGCTCAACCCGGAAGGGGATTGGCTGTACTTCAGCGGTTTTTTTGTAAATCACTATTTTTAATGGCTCTACACATAATTGTATAGGGGCCGGATTGAAGTAAAAGGTTTTGATTTAATCATCCGGGTATCATCCGGGGATGAAAGCGGATGGCCGGACATGATTTACATGGGGCTTCCGAAGAGGGTTTCGCTGAGCATCCTCTGGTTTTCTTTGGGATCGTCGGAGACAACAAATAAACGTGAATAATGGTACTCATCATCAAAAGTCAGACGCATCTGATACCATTTCGCGCCGCCGTGTACTGAAGAGGAGACACCTTCGTTATCAAATCCAAATCTGGAGTAATACTCGATCATGTTGTCCTTACAGGCGAGGACAACGCCCTTGCATCCCCTGCTGTCGGCTTCATCGATCACACGGCGAAGCAGCCAGGCAGCAAATCCCTTTCTCCGGTATTCGGGCAGTGTGCAAACGGTGGTGATCATCAACCAGTCCCCGTCCGGCTTATGGAAGGAAGTATCCGCGTACATTTCGTCAATCAGATCCGGTTCCATGGTAATGAGACCGGCCACAAAACAGACAAAATCCCCATAGTCGTCAAAACCGAGCCAGATGCAATCCGGAAAGGTATTCAATCTCCCGGCAAGCCTGTCTCTGTCGGCTGCCTCTGTAGGCGGAAAACAGACAGCTTCCATAGAAGTTATCTGATCAAGATCACTTTCTTTTGCTTTTCTGATAAACATTTTTCCTCCTCTTATTCCTACTGTAATAAAGAAGAATAAACAACCGGACACCGCAGGTGCGGTGTCCGGCTTTCCAGTCTTGTTCCGACCGACTTATCCTTTACATTTGATACATTGTCTTTGCGAAGGGCTTGAGAATAAAATAGAATCTGCGGCCCTTTTCCTTGCCGTAGTGCTTCTGGAGCGCATAGCGAAGGGAATTCAGATTGTTGAGCTTTTCTCTGACATTCAGAAGATATTCAGATATGTCCGAAGGGTACTCGCCCGAGTAATCACTGCGGGCAAAAATGATTTCGCAGTAATACGCGAATTTTTGTTTGAGATCGGGTTTCAGCACAGGCAGGGAGCGTGTGTTGTTCTTGATGGAAAGGTAGATATCTTTTCCCTGATCGCCGTAGAAAGTTGCCAGCTGATTGTGGAGTTCCGCCAGATTGTCAGCGCCTATACAGGCGACAATTCTGGAGATTTCTTCATCACCGGGAACCGGCAGGACCTCAGGAGCGCTTCCGTCGGTCTCAGCGGTTTCGCTTTCGTCCGCCGCAGCGGTTTTCCTGGTCTTTCCT
>ODAI012946862.1_pt1 | contig 19755 bp, 17 predicted proteins | sample 1539321 | NCBI WGS metagenome assembly ODAI01 (sample SAMN02144231, study PRJEB22623) | gut metagenome | biome: sheep rumen | host: Ovis aries | place: New Zealand
GGCGCAAAGGTTCTGTCCCCATTGCGCCCTTGGGTGGGTTAGCTTTCAATCGAATACGATTGAGATGGTTTCCTCAAACTCTGCCAGCAACTCCTTCAGTCTTGGATTGTCCTTCCGTGAAAACAAAGCTGTGAAGTTCATTATGCCGTCAAGCAAACCCTCTGCTGTGCGTATGATGTAAAGATCACGAAGCTCATAGGTATTAAACCATCGGATGAACAGTCTGTTACGTAGTCCCTCTTTTTCATCGCTGGTTTCACAGAGGTACAGCATCGCCTCTTTACCATTGACGGTGAAGAACTCCTCGATGATGGCGAAGACGGTTTGACGTGACTTAATGTCACCGGGTGAACGCCCAGCACCTTCAACGTTGATACAAAACTGGAAAGCTCCGCTCTGTACGAAGGAGTTCTCAAGCATAAAACTGATAGTGTACTTCAGGCCAAAATCTGTAGTAAAATAGAATGAAGAATCATTCTCGTCGGTCTGACCCACCAAATAAGGCGAGTGTAGGTTGATGTTTCTCAAATTTAATGTGTTCATAGTAAGAAAGGTTGGAAATGAACAGTTAAGAATATTTGAGTTTCAGCTCTCCATTCCGGATCATTTCAAACTCTTTGTTGGTCTTTTCAATCCATTCCTTCTTGCGGCGGATCGTCTCCCTAACGGCAGCTCTGACCTCTTCGCGTGTTCTTTTTCTTTTTGTTGTTTCCATAATGATCTAAATGATTAATTGTGAATATTCGCCTGCAAATGTACAAAGAAAAGATAATACCTCCAAATAATTCGCCATCTTTTTTCAACAGGACATGGGGGGCACTTGCCCCATGTGCTTGCTGGGGTCTGGCCCCATACTCCATAACATTTTCTATATACTCGGTGCAAATATAGGGAGATTTTTCAAAAGTTCCAAATTTTAGGTCAAGTTTTTGTTTTGCATCAATAGCGTTTGCCATTTTCACCGTCCCTCGGCACAAACAGACAACATAATAATAAGTATAAACCGAAAATTCTAAAATCTAATGACATATGACATGATTACGTCGTATTTGGCTTAATATCAGGTAATTGCAAAATCTTCAAACGACATAGAAACGACATACTAATGACATAAAAGTGGCATAAAAGGCCTGTTTTTTGGTCTGCGGTAGGCCAAACAAGTGCTCATCAGGAGGTAGCGGATTGGGGATTCCCACGTAGGGAACGTGACATTCCCACGTTGGGAACGTGACATTCCCACGTTGGGAATAAAGTGTTCCCACGTTGGGAATACAGAGCGTGGATAAGCACCACTTATCAGCCAATAAGGAACGCTTATTGCGGAATAAGGAACGCTTATTGCAGCATAAGGGACGCTTATTGTGGAATAAGGAACAGGCTAAAGAATCGCATGGCATCCCTCTTTATGTCATTAGTATGTCATTAGTATGTCATTAGTATGTCGTTTTTATGTCATTTACTGATTCTGCAATCGTCTGAAATAGAATTAAATACGACGAATTTATGTCATATGTCATTAGTTTTTATGATTTCTCATACATTATCAGAATTTACGCATTAAAAATCATGGCGCAGATTGTGCTGAATACCCGAAAAATTGCTTTTTTTTGAGCTATCATGAGATAATTTGGAATAAAAACCGTATCTTTGCACACAGTATTATTAATAAAAACTATCGAAATGAAGAAACTGATTCTTATGACTATGGCAACATTAGCCACGACGGCAGTCTCGGCTCAGGGACTGCAATACCCTAAGGCCGAGAAAGACGGCACCGTCGACGAGTATTTTGGTGTGAAAGTGGCCGACCCCTATCGTTGGCTCGAGAACGACACGAGTACGCAGACTGCTGCGTGGGTGGAGGCTGAGAACAAGGTCACTAATGCCTACTTGCAGAAAATTCCTTTCAGAGGAAAACTACTGAAGCGCCTGACGGAACTGGCTAACTATGAGAAGATTACGGCGCCTCGCAAGCGTCACGGAAAGTGGTACTTCTATAAGAATGATGGCCTGCAGAATCAGTATGTCATGTATGTCATGGACGAGCTAGGCGGCGAGCCACGCGTGTTCCTCGACCCTAACAAGCTGAGTACTGACGGAACGGTGGCCTTGAAGGGCGTTTCCTTCTCAAATAGTGGCAAGTATGCTGCCTACGATATCTCGCGCAGTGGCAGTGACTGGGAGGAGTTCTTCGTGATCGACCTAAAGACGGGGCAGCTGACTGACGACCACATCGAGTGGGCAAAGTTCTCGAATGCCGCGTGGATGGGCGACGGTTTCTTCTACAGTGCCTACGATGCGCCTGAAAAGGGCAAGGAGTTCTCGAACGTGAACTCTGGTCACAAGATCTACTATCATAAGATAGGTACGCCTCAGAGCGAGGACGTGTTGTTTTATCAGAATCCGGCCTATCCCAAGCGTTTCTACTATGTCGATGTCAACGAGGATGAGACCAAGATGTATCTCTTCGAGTCAGGAGCTGGCTCTGGCAACAATCTCTTTGTGCGCGATCTGAAACAGCCTGACTCTCAGTTGATTCAGATGACATCGGACATGGACTATCAGTACACCCCTATCTACGACGATGGTGATAAGATCTGGATATACACCAATTATGGTGCCCCCAAGGGGCGCATCATGGTGGCTGATATCCATCAGCCTGGTGTAGACAGTTGGCAGGAACTGGTTGCTGAGCAGGAGAATGTTCTTTCTGGAGTCGATGTCATCAATCGTCAGCTCATCCTTACCTATCAGAAGGATGCCTCAGATCATGCCTATCTCTATGGACTCGACGGCAAGCTGAAGCATGAGATCAAGTTGCCATCCGTTGGTAGCGTAGTTTTCTTTGGTGATGAGAAGGAGCCTGAGTGCTTCTATACCTTCACATCGTTCACCATTCCCGGCACGATCTACTGCTACGATATGGCTAAGAACGAAAGCAAGCTCTATTCTTCGCCCAAGGTGAAGTTCCGCCAGGATGAATTCACCTCTGAGCAGGTGTTCTTCCAGAGTAAAGATGGTACGCGCATACCCATGTTCCTTACTTATAAGAAGGGGCTGAAGCGGAATGGCAAGAACCCCGTTTTCCTCTATGGCTACGGTGGCTTCAACATCTCTCTGGGTCCGAATTTCTCAGCTACTCGCATCCCCTTCCTCGAGAATGGTGGCATCTATGCTCAGGTGACGCTGCGTGGTGGTAGTGAGTATGGCGAGGAGTGGCATCTGGCTGGTACGAAGATGCAGAAGCAGAACGTGTTCGACGACTTTATCGGTGCTGCCGAGTGGCTCATCAGCGAGGGCTATACCAATAAGGACAAGCTGGCCATCGTGGGCGGTTCTAATGGCGGACTGCTGGTGGGTGCCTGTATGACTCAGCGTCCGGATCTCTATCGCGTGGCTATCCCTCAGGTAGGCGTGATGGACATGCTGCGCTATCATAAGTTCACGATTGGCTGGAACTGGGCCAGCGACTATGGTACCAGTGAGGATTCGAAGGAGATGTTCGAATATCTGCGTGGCTATTCGCCGCTCCACAACCTGAAGCCTGGTACAGCCTATCCGGCAACACTCGTAACGACTGCTGATCATGACGATCGCGTGGTGCCTGCCCATTCATTTAAGTTTGCAGCCACTCTGCAGGAGTGTCATCAAGGCGACAATCCAGTGCTGATCCGCATCGACACGAAAGCAGGTCACGGAGGTGGCAAGCCTCTGGCGAAAGTGCTTGAGGAACAGGCCGATATCTACGGATTCATCCTCTACAATATGGGTGAGAAGTTCAAGTAAAAAGTAATCCCCGCAATTGCGGGGATTATTGATTTCTTTAGTTGAGGGCGATGGCCTCGGGTTAGAATGGGGCAAAGGCAGGTTCGTTGATTTCCTTGATGGCCATACATTCCATCTCGACGAGCCAGCCAGCACGACAGACGGGCGCCTGCACGATGACATAGGGCTTACCCTTGAATCGCATGTCGAACATTTCCTTAACTAACAAATAGTCAGCATTATCGCGCAAGTAGACTATCATTTGGCAGACATCCTGATAGGTGCAATCAGCCTCTTTCAGCAGGGCCTCGATATTCTCCCACATGCGCTCCGTCTGCTTGACGATGTTCTTGGGGTATTTGATCTCGCCCTTGTTGTTGATGCTGGCTGTACCAGAGATGAGCACATGGCGGCGATCGCCGTAGTCGATATAGGTGCCTCGCTCGAATGATACGCCATAGTCGCTGGTGCGATTCAGATGGCTGGAAGCATAGAGATAGTGTACCTGCTCCTTCTGAATGCCTGCGACGGCGTAGTTGTCCATCTGTGAGAGCACGTTGGGATCGGCCTGTCGCCCTCCGATGCCTGTGGAGGCGATGAAGTGGGTGTTGACTGTCAGCCCTTGGGTGAAGAAAAACTGGTTGCGTGCACGTACCACTCCACCATAGTTTAGGTCGATATCGTTGACGAAGATCCAGGTGCGTAGGCAGTTGGCCTCGAGTGTGCAGCCTTCTTCGAGCAGCTGCATGCTGTATTCGTTGAAGAGCAGACGGGTCTGATACTCCGAGTTGGCAGCCAGATTATGTGCGCTGCCATTCCACAGATGTCTGTATTGCCCGTGGCGCACGGCATAGAGTCCGCTGTTGGTGACGCTGGTCTGCACGCCTGTCATCAGATAGCACCAGAGTGCTACCTTCGTACCGTCGAGTGGCGACTGCTGGATAATGCTCTTGGCGCAGTCGGTAACATCAGAGATGATGACATCGTCCTGCTGATTGGCAGCGTCACTGAGAAAATAGCGTTTAAAAACAGTCTGGGCACCTTTCAGCTTGGTTTCCAGCAGTTGGTTGTAGGTATTCAGAACAGCCTCCAATTGCTTGGCGAAGGGCAGGCGGTAGGTGCTGACATGTATCATCACCTGATATTCCTTTACTTCCGTTCCGTTGTTGAAACAGAATACATCGGCGTTGGCATTTTCAAAGTCGTAGTGTGCGAGTCGATCGTTCATTTTCGTTCGTTAAATCTTATTGATGTCCACGTAGCCATGCATGACGGCATAGATGGTCAGTGCGCTGACGCTCTTCATACCCAACTTGTCCATGATGTTCTTACGGTGGGTAATCACGGTGGTAAGTCCGATATTCAGTTTTTCGGCAATCTCCTTATTGATGTTGCCTTGTACGATCAGCGACATGACCTCTATCTCACGATCAGACAGTATTTTCCGATTCAGCACCTCTGGCATCGGAGGCATGTTCTTCCCATGTCTGTGGGCACTTTGCTGCAGGGTCAGGAGCGAGCGCACCAGTTCCTGTTCAGGCACATTGATGCAGAGGCTGTGGAAATCGGATAATGTCGACGTGGAATCGAGTGAGAGCGTCAGTACAATGGTCTTTCGCTTCCGCTCAATAAAGAAGGCCTTGTTCTCCAGTACGATATTCATCGCTGCAAAGTAGTGGAAGTAACTGTCAGGATTGCTGGCTTCCAACTCCGCGAATGCCCCAAAGGTATCCACTGTCATGATGGGTAATACATTCTGAAGCAACTGCTTCAACCCCAATACTGCAAGAGTATTGGGGTCGATGATGGCTATTTTCGGCCTTCCTTCGATATGCATTAATCGTTTCTGATATCAAACAGGTTGAAGAATCCTGTCATCATGAATACTTTACGTATTTCATCGTTGATATTCTGGATAATGACCTTACCTCCCTTGACAGAAGCTTCCTTGCGGACAGTCAGGAACAGTCGGAGGCCTGAACTACTGATGTATTCCAGGTCAGTGCAATCGAGGATAATCTCTTTATCTGCGTTTTCAAGCAGAGGTCCGATTTCTTGCTGGGCCTTAACGGCTGCAGGTGTGTCAAGTCGTCCGTTGAAGATGGCTGTCATGCCGCCATCACGCTCTTTGATGTCGATAATCATAATTGCTTAATTTTGTAAGTTCTTTCTTAATGTTAATATATTCTTTCTATCTTTATATTCGTAGTTGACGGAATCCATAATCTCGCGCACCAGATGGATGCCAAGTCCTCCAATAGGACGTTCCTCAGCTGACAGCGTGGTGTCGACTTTCTCTTTCTTCGTCGGGTCGAATGGAATACCTCCATCGCTGATGATGATTTTCAGTTGATAATCGTTGGCAATGATGTCGATATCGACTGTTCCCTTTACCCCTGGCGGGTAAGCATACTCCATGACGTTGACAACTGCCTCTTCAATGGCGAGGTTCAGACTCATCACTAGAGACATGTCCATGCCTAACTCCTCACCGACTCCGTCAATAAACTCACCTAACTGCGGGATGGTTTCAATGTTGTTGGGCAAGGTCAGATGTCGCTGTAGGCGTGCAGCTTCCTCCTTTTTTGTGTAACGAATAGCCATCATGGTCTGATCGTCGCTTTGTTCTGCATCTTTTACGAACTTACGGATTGATTCTTCCATTTCATTGACTAATACATCTGGCTGAAGATGATCTTCCAGAATGCATGTCCTGGCAACCTCCATCATACGATCTTCGTCAAACAGATAATGATTAATATTCTCGGCTTCAGTGACACCGTCAGTATATAGGAATACCGTGGTGTCAGGTTTTATTTTTACTTCCTGGCCAACATACTTGAACTGTGGGAGCAGGCCAATGGGGATGTTGGGGATAACGGGCAGTAAATTTGCCTCAGTGTCAATCACGACAGGTGCACAGTGCCCCGCATTGCAGTAGCGCATCTGCCCTGTAGGCAGGTCGAGGACTGCAATGAATAGCGTTACGAACATGTTCTCCACATTGTCCTCAGCCATAGTGTCGTTGATGAGTATAGCTATCTTGGCAGGATTGCTTTCATGGTTAGACACTGTTCGGAACAGACTGCGTGTCACAGCCATCAGGAGTGATGCAGGTACTCCCTTTCCTGACACATCGCCGATGCAGAGGCACAGCTTCTCATTCCTGATGAAGAAATCGTAGAGGTCGCCTCCTACCTCCTTCGCTGGGGTCAGCTTGGCAAAGATATCCATATCTGTACGCTCAGGATAGGCAGGGAAGATCTTGGGGATCATTGACATCTGAATGCTTCTGGCAGTCTGAAGCTCACCTTCGATGCGGCCTTTCTGCTCATTGGCTGCCTTCAGTTCCTCGATACGGTCTGTCAATGATGACTGCATCATCTTGAAGGAGTCGTAGAGCTCTTTCATCTCATCTTTTGTCGTAATCTCAGGTAGTGGAGCATTGAAATTTCCCTTGGCAATCTCGTTGGCAGAACGGCTGAAACGTGCCAGAGGGCTGGTGATGCGCTTCAGCGTTGTACGACAGATGAAATAAAGGATGATAAGTCCGAGCAACATGCAGCCCATGATAATCAATCCCACGATGATAGCCATGCGATAGATGACTTCAGCAGGAATGGCTGTTGCCATCGACCATCCTGTGCGCTTGATGGGTGCATAGATCATGACGTATTCTGTACCGTCTCTATTAATAGTCTGGATGCCCGACTTGCCTTCCAACATGTCATATCCCATCTTCTCGTCTGTGCTGTCAGGTGTCTCGAATGAATTGACAAAGAAAGTCTCGTTCAGAATGCGCTCCTTCGCGGGGTGTGCGATGTAGGTACCACTACGCCCGATAATGAAGGTATAGGCATGCTTATAGAGGAACCTGTCGTCTTTATCGATGTCCTCTATATTCTGCTGTTCGCGCAGCAGCCACTCGTTGAACTCGAGATCACTCTTCTTAATCATTTCTGAAAGCCAGTCAAGCGATACGTCGGCAGTGATGATGGCATACATCTTGTTGTCCTTGTCGTACAAGGGGCACGAGAAGGTTGTCATCATCTGTTCGCCACCTCCTTTGTCATAATATGGCTCACTCCAATATTTCTTGTTGAGCAGTTTTGGTATCTGATACCAGTCCATATAATGATACTGGTAATCCTTTGTACCTAATTGCTTGGTAAAAATAGTGGAGTCTACACCCTTGAAGGCATAAGGTGAGAAAAACTCGCCTTTAGAAGCGTAATAATTGGGCTCGAAGGCGACTGCCGATCCGACAATGCTTGGGTTAAGCTCAAGCAGTTTTGTCAGGACTGAATAAATCTTATCAGGTGTATCCAGGACACTCTCTATCTCAGGGATGACGTTGTCGATGGCGATTTCAACCCCCATGAAGGTACTGTTGACTTTCTCGTTGGCAAGCTCCATACGGCTCTGGGAACTCTGAGTCGACATCTCCATCATGGCTGATGTGGAAATATTGGTGACGATGATGGTCAGGATGATGAAGATGGCCATCGTCGTCAGTACCACCCATAGGGTCAGTCTGGCAGAGAAGGAGTGCTGCGGTGAGTATTTCTTAGGAATCTTCATGGCTGTGTGATTTGTTGGTAAGAAATAGGCTGCTTAATAACACTACCCTCGATCAATAGCTTGTTGGCCAGATCCAGACCTTTTGGATCCAGTTTATAGGTTCGCTTCCCTGTGTGTGTATCTTTGATAAGATTCAGACACTCTTTCAGCATCCAACGCTGAATGACTCTGTTTGTGGCCACATTGTTGGCCTGGCAATACATCATAACGATGTCGAGTGTCTCATCAGGATTATCGTATGCCCATTCCCATCCTTTGCGGGTGGCCTCGGCAAATTTCTCCACTTCCTCCTTATGGGCATTGTAGAACTTGGCTGTGGTATAGATACCGTCTTCAGGCACATTGTATCCAATATCACGGAAATAAAGAGTCTGTTCTTTCTGAATCTTCTGCCCTGCAGTCTTCAGCTGTAAGAACTCGTTATAGCTCATGGCCATTGTTGCATCGATGGCTTTGGAGATATAGAGGTTGATATTGGATACGAATGGTATCCACTGGATGCCTAAGTTGTATCTGTTATCCATAGAAAACGCCAGTTCGGAGAAACCTGATTTCCAATGGCCAATCTTCATGCCTTTGAGGCTCTCGATACCCTTCAGAGGCGTATGAGAGATAATCATTTGGGTATTTTGCTGGAAATGCTGGAAGATGTTCACAAGCTGCATACCTTGGTCGATGAATTTCATGGCTGATACCAAATTGAGCGTGATAAACTGGCTCTGTCCCATCTTGAGACGGTTGATATTGGGATTCGAAGCTGAAGGATGCTCAATGCTGATATTAAGACCAGCCTCTTTATAGAATCCTTTGGCCTCAGCAACATAGAAACCTGCAAACTGAGCCTGTGCTGTCCATTGCGGTGTGAAAACAAACTTTGCTTGAGCATAGCTTTCAATAGCCATACTCAAAAGTAAAAATATTACTATCAGTTTAGCTTTCATCAGCAAATCATGATTTCTGTTTCGCTTGCAAAGATAAACAAAAATCCCCGTATTCACAAGAAATACGGGGATTTTTTGAATAATGATGATATTTTAGTCTATTTTTTTCTATGAAAGGAAGCCCAGTAAGGCACCAGCAGCCACCGCAGAGCCAATGACACCAGCCACATTCGGACCCATGGCATGCATGAGCAGGAAGTTGTGACGGTCATACTCCAGTCCGAGGTTGTTACTGATACGGGCGGCCATCGGAACGGCAGATACACCTGCATTACCAATCAGCGGGTTCAGTTTCTTACCCTCTGGCAGGAAGAGGTTCATCAGCTTCACGAAGCAGACACCTGAAGCGGTGGCAATCATGAAGGCCATTGCACCAAGAGCAAAGATCTTGATGGTGTTGAAAGTCAGGAACTCTGAAGCCTGTGTAGAACAACCAACGGTGAGTCCCAGCAGCATGACGACGATATCGTTCAGTGCTGCACCTGCCGTCTTAGCCAGGCGGGTGGTCTTTCCACTCTCCTTCAACAGGTTACCGAAGAACAGCATACCTAACAAAGGCAGACCTGACGGCACGATGAAGGTTGTCAGCAACAGTCCGATGATGGGGAAGAGGATACGCTCTGTCTGTGATACTTCGCGACCAGGTTTCATCTTGATGACGCGCTCTTTCTCTGTAGTGAGCAGACGCATGATGAATGGCTGAATCACTGGCACGAGAGCCATGTAAGAATAGGCACATACAGCGATGGCACCCATCAGGTTGGGTGAAAGCTTCGAACTCAGGAAGATGGCTGTAGGACCGTCGGCACCACCGATAATGGCAATACCTGCTGCCTGAGAAGGTTCAAAGCCCATGGCCAGTGCTACCATATAGGCTCCGAAGATACCAAACTGTGCTGCTGCACCGATGAGCATCAATTTTGGATTAGCCAAAAGTGCTGTAAAGTCAGTCATAGCGCCAATGCCAAGGAAAATCAGTGGTGGATACCACCCCTGTCGCACACCCTGATAGAAAATATTCAGCACGGAGTTGTCTTCGTAGAGTCCGATTTCCAATCCGGCATCCGCACGGAATGGTATGTTGCCCAGAATGATACCCAGTCCGATGGGTACGAGCAACAGAGGCTCGAAGTCTTTCTTGATGGCGAGCCAGATAAAGAAGGGTCCCACCGCAATCATAATGAGGTTGCCCACAGTGGCATTAGCAAATGCCGTGTAGGTAAGGAACTCATTGAAATTCTGTAAGATAAACTGTCCTAAATCCATAGTGGCTTATCCGATTGTGAGCAATACGGCTCCTTCCATAACCGTCTCGCCCTGTTTTACTGTGATGGAAGTAACGGTTCCTTCGTATTCAGACTCGATGTTGTTCTGCATCTTCATTGCCTCGAGTACCAGCACGCAATCGCCCTGCTTGACGGTGTCACCGACATTGACCTTCAGTTCGATAATGGTTCCAGGCAGAGGAGCCTTGATGGGTGAACCTGCACCAGCTGGTGCGGCAGGTGTTGCGGCAGGAGCTGCTGCTACGGGGACAGCGGGGCGTGCCACGGGCTTGGGTGCCTCCACGCGTACTTTCTTCAGCGAACTTGTGGGGTTGATGGGCTGCTTTAGCTCAACGTCGAAACGGATGCCGTTCACATTGACTTTTGCAACGTTGCCCTCTACTTCTTCTATCTCTACGTCGTAATCGACGCCTTGAACTTTATATTGATACTTGTTCATTTTCTATAAACTATAATCTTTAAACAATAAACTCTTAGCGAATCTCTGGGGTCGTCGGGATTTGAGGCGCATTGTGCTTTGTCGGAATCACGGGCTTTGAGAAGTGTGTCATCTGATTGCCTTCTTCCGACCACCCTGTCTGGTGAGATTTGATGGTGATGATACCACTCTCCACATCGTGTACATCATCCTGATACTGTTTCAGTGCCATGGAGATAACGGCGATATAGACTTCTTTGTCAATACCCTTGGTCTTCAGACCATCCTGTAGGATGTTTCCTGTTGCATGGGCAATGTCGTGAGTTACCTCAACCGTCTTTGTTACTACCTTGATGGGCTGTACTTGCTTTGCCTCATCGAAGTGACGCATGATAACTCCGAAGATCCAGAAGAACAGGAAGAGTACTGTCAAACAGAAGAACACAATACCCATGGCAAGTAGTGTGATACCGAATCCGTAGGGGTCTTCACGTTTCAGCTTGGCGTCTTTCGTCTCGTCGGTCTTGATAAAGTTCTCAATGCCTGGTGTCACGTTGTCTGGCGACTTGATGCTCCAAGTGTTACCATGACGGGCATAGCTCTGGTCGGCTGCAAGGGCTGGAACGGTGACAGAGTCGATGAGTTCCACAGCATTACCATTGTAGAATCCTATCCATACAGGCTCTGACATTGGAATGGGGAGTGAGAGGTGTAACTTTCCCTGAGCAGGGTTAGAGTTACAGAAGAACACAACGTGCTGGCGGGCTGCAATCTGAGTACGCGGCTCGCCGTTGGGGATGACGCTCATGCGCTTGATACGCTCTGGAACGCTCATCTTGGGATTAAGGACACTTCGGTCTGTTGTGAGGTACATGCCTCGGATATTGTAGGTGGTGAACGAGGTGTTCTCCAACTCAATCCAAGCCTCACGTTGTCCGAATTCATCCTCAATGCTTGCGGTATTGTTGGTCAGTATCTCGTTCAGACGGATGTTCTTGGCTCCCTGAGCCATTACCGTCGAGGCACTTGCCAACACGATACCACTAAGCAGTAGTCTGAGGCTATTCATTTTTTACGTGTATTATTATTGTTTAATTGTTGTTTTCTATTATCCGCAGAAGAACAGTACGATGATCTGCGCCGTGAAGATCCTGAGGAACATCGACAGCGGGTAGACCGTCGAGTAGCCTACGGCAGGGGCCTCCTTCGAGCAGATGCTGTTGGCGTAGGCCAGGGCAGGAGGATCAGTATAGGTACCAGCCACCATTCCGGCAATGGTAAAGTAATTGAACTTGAACTTTAAACGTGCGATAGGACCTACAACCAGAATCGGGATGATAGTGATAAGGAAACCAGTCAGCACATAGAGCAGACCATCGCCCTCAACCACCGTTTCGAAGAATCCTGCACCAGCCTTGATACCTACAGAGGCCAAGAAAAGCACAAGTCCGATTTCTCGTAACATCATGTTGGCTGAGGTGGTGGTATAGGTGACAAGGCGAATCTTATAGCCATAGCGCCCGATAAGAATAGCGATGATCAGCGGACCACCAGCCAGACCGAGCTTGACAGGAACGGGCATGCCTGGAATTGCAATGGGTAGTGAACCGAAAATCAGTCCCAGGAAGATACCTACGAAGATGGTGGCTATATTTGGCGCATTCAATTTGTTGCTGGAATTGCCCATTCGAACTGCCACACGGTTAACTGCATCCTCAGGACCCACAACCCTGATCTTATCACCCACCTGCAGAGGCAGGTTTGCAGAAGCAAAGAGGTCGATACCATGACGGGTAACACGGGTAACATTCACACCATGAACACTTGAGAAGTGCATAGAGGCTAATGTCTTTCCGTTGATCTTTGGATTGGTGATTAGAACTCCCTTTGAAATCATGGGCTGTTCTTGTTGCTGTTGCTCCAAATCAATATCAATAAGTGGCCCAATAAAGGCAATGATAGCCTCGTGGTCGGCTTCTGCACAGACAATGAGCATCTTATCTCCCAAATGGAGTAGCGTATCACGGTTGGCAATAGTAATATCGCCATTATGTTCGATACGAGAGCACACAAAGTCGCGGTTCAGGAAATCGTGAACCTGCAGAATAGTCTTTCCTTCCAGATACTGGTTGGTCACCTGCAGATGCATTTTATAGGGCTTCTTGTTGGTTTTGGTGCCAGCCTGTTCTTCCAGTTGTTCCTCTTCTTTCTCCAGTTTGACTTTGCATATATACCTTATTAATATAGTAGCACCGATGATGCCAAGTACACCAAGAGGATATGCACATGCATAGGCTGAGGCAATCTGTGGCGCACCATTTGGGAATACTGTGTTCAATGCCTCGTTAGCGGCTCCAAGTCCAGGCGTGTTGGTTACAGCTCCATAGAGCGTACCTACCATCATTGGCAGATTCGTCACATTGGTGGTATCAAAGAAGATGTAGTAACAGGCAAACATCACGAGGATGTTCAGAAGGATGGCCGAAGCAGCCAACCCATTCAACTTGATACCTTGTGTACCGAAACTCTCAAAGAAACCAGGACCTACCTGCATACCGATCATGAATACAAAGAGGATAAGTCCGAAATCCTGTACGAAGGTTAAAATCGGTGTTGGGGCTGTAAATCCGATGTGCCCGGCAAGAATACCAGCAAAGAGTACGAACGTAACTCCAAGTGAAATTCCAAAAATCTTCAGCTTGCCCAGATAGACACCAATAGCAATCACGATGGCATATAGTAGCGTGATGTGAGCAACAGAGTCAGTCGTGGTAAAGAGGTCTTTAAGCCATTGAAATGATTCCATATTCTATACAAACGTTTGTTCTAAATGCATTTTCTTTTTTTTTGCGCTGCAAAGGTACTCAAAAATTGCTCATTACAAGCATTTTTGTGCATTAAAATTTGGATAAAAACTAATTTTTTATTTATTTCACAATTCAAAGCGCCTTTTTGGCTAAAAAGTTTGTACCTTTGTCGGCTGTTAAGTGTGGCTTAAAACAACTTATATAATAATTTAAACGTATCAGCTCTATGGCAAACAAAGAGAAACTCTTTACCGAGTTTACTGCGCCGACTACTCAGGAGTGGCTTGATAAGATTCAAGTCGACCTCAAGGGTGCCGACTTCCAGAAACGTCTGGTATGGAGAACCAATGAAGGCTTTAATGTGCAGCCTTTCTATCGCCGTGAAGACCTGGCGAATCTGAAAACACCCGATGCTCTCCCTGGAGAGTTCCCGTTCGTACGTGGTAACAAGAAGGACTCTAACACATGGTATGTTCGTCAGAACATCATGGTTGATGTCGCAGAGAATGCTTCCGATGCTACATCAAAAATCAAGGAGGCCAACAAGAAAGCACTCGACATCCTCAACAAGGGTGTTGACTCCTTAGGCTTTAAACTTCCAGGAAAGCTTGTTTCGAAAGAGACTATTGAGGCTCTGCTTGAAGGTATCTACTGTGACATCATTGAAGTAAACTTCGCTACATGTCCGCGTCACTCCTTGGAACTTGCTCAGATTCTTGTTGAATTCTTCCAGAAGAAGGGCTATGACAAAGAAAAGGTTGTGGGCTCTATCGAGTTCGATCCCATGCAGAAGATGGTGATGAAGGGCAAGGATGTGACTCCAGTACTGGAGTTTGGTCCTCAGCTCGTCGAGACTCTGAAGGAGTATCCTAACTTCCGTTGCATCGCAGTCGATTCTGATGCACTTAATAATGCTGGTGCCTATATCGTTCAGGAGTTAGGCTATGCGCTCGCTTGGGGTAATGAGTATCTGCAGCAGCTGGTTGATGCTGGCGTCGATGCTGATCTCGCTGCTAAGAGCATCAAGTTTAACATGGGCGTCTCAGAGAATTACTTCATGGAGATTGCTAAGTTCCGTGCTGCTCGTCTGCTCTGGGCTCAGATTGTGAAACAGTATGAACCAAAGAGCGATGATGCTTGTAAGATGATTGTAAATGCTTCAACATCAGCATATAATCAGACTTTGTTTGATAGTTACGTAAATCTGCTTCGCTCTCAGACAGAGGCCATGAGTGCTGCTTTGGGTAGTGTACACTCGATGGTGGTAACACCATTCGATGCACCATACGAAGAGGCAACCGATTTCTCTGAGCGTATTGCACGTAACCAGCAGTTGTTGATCAAGGAGGAAAGTCATTTCGATCGCATCGTCGATCCATCCGCCGGCTCTTACTACATCGAGCACCTTACTGATGCGTTGGCCACTGAGGCTTGGAAAATATTCCTGAAGGTAGAAGAGGAGGGAGGCTTCCTCGCAGCTGTTAAGGCTGGTACCATCCAGGATGACGTCAATGCTACAAATGTGAAGCGTCATGGCGATGCTGCCAAGCGTAAGGAGTTCCTGCTGGGTACCAATCAGTTCCCCAACTTCACCGAGAAGAGCGAAGGTAAGAAGGCCAAGGCTTGTGCTTGTGGTTGCGGTAAGGATGAAAAGCCTGCTTTCAAGGCTATCAACAGCACTCGTCTCGCTGCCGATTTCGAAGATCTCCGCATCCATACCGAAGAGACGAAGGTTCCTACAGCGTTCATGCTGACTATTGGCAACCTCGCCATGCGTCAGGCCCGTGCACAGTTCTCTTGCAACTTCCTGGCTTGTGCTGGTTACAAGGTGATTGATAACCTCGGTTTCAAGACCGTTGAGGAGGGTGTTGATGCTGCGCTCGAGGCTAAGGCTGATATCGTAGTGATCTGCTCCAGTGATGATGAGTATGCTGAGTACGCTATTCCTGCCTTCAAGTATTTGAATGGTCGTGCAATGTTCGTTGTAGCTGGCGCTCCTGCTTGCATGGAGGACCTGAAGGCTGCTGGCATTGAGAACTACATCCACGTGAAGTGCAACGTGCTCGAGACTTTGAAAGAATATAATCAGAAACTTGGTATTTAAAGAATAGGAGAATTGAATGATGCGTAAACAATTTAAAGACATAGATATCTACGCTGGTATCAAGGCTCAAGATGGTGCCAAGTGGATTAAAGACAATGGTATAGTAGAGAACTGGAAGACTCCCGAGCATATCGAGGTTCGCCCTGTTTATACAAAAGAAGACCTCGAAGGTATGGAGCACCTTGACTTCGCAGCTGGTATTCCTCCCTATCTGCGTGGTCCGTATAGTATGATGTATCCGTTCCGTCCGTGGACTATCCGTCAGTATGCCGGATTCTCTACCGCAGAGGAGTCGAATGCTTTCTATCGTCGTAACCTGGCTTCTGGTCAGAAAGGTCTTTCTGTAGCCTTCGACCTGCCTACACACCGTGGTTATGACCCCGATAATGCTCGTGTAGTGGGCGATGTGGGTAAGGCTGGTGTATCGATCTGTAATGAGGAGAACATGAAGGTGCTCTTCTCGGGTATCCCCTTGAACAAGATGTCCGTATCAATGACTATGAACGGTGCCGTGCTGCCTATCTTGGCATTCTACATCGTGGCTGGTCTGGAGCAGGGCGCTCAGCTTGAGGAGATGGCTGGTACCATCCAGAACGATATCTTGAAGGAGTTCATGGTGCGTAACACCTATATCTATCCCCCTGCATTCTCGATGAAGATTATCGCAGATATCTTCGAGTACACCTCGCAGAAGATGCCTAAGTTCAACTCAATCTCTATCTCTGGCTATCACATGCAGGAGGCAGGTGCTACCGCTGACATCGAGTTGGCTTACACCTTGGCAGACGGTATGGACTATCTGCGTACTGGTGTGAATGCAGGTATTGATGTGGATGCTTTTGCTCCACGACTCAGTTTCTTCTGGGCTATCGGCATGAACCACTTCATGGAAATTGCCAAGATGCGTGCAGGTCGTCTGCTCTGGGCTAAGATCGTGAAGAGCTTTGGTGCCAAGAACCCGAAATCACTTGCCCTGCGTACTCACTCGCAGACTTCCGGTTGGTCTCTCACCGAGCAGGATCCTTTCAACAACGTTGGTCGTACCTGTATCGAGGCTATGGCTGCTGTACTGGGCCACACTCAGTCACTTCACACCAATGCGCTCGACGAGGCCATCGCTCTGCCTACCGACTTCTCGGCACGTATCGCTCGTAACACACAGATCTACATTCAGAATGAGACCAAGGTGTGCAAGCAGATTGACCCATGGGCAGGTTCTTACTACGTGGAGACACTGACCAACGAGTTGGTTCACAAGGCCTGGGAGCACATTCAGGAGATTGAGAAACTGGGCGGTATGGCCAAGGCTATTGAGACAGGTCTGCCCAAGATGCGTATCGAGGAGGCTGCCGCACGTACTCAGGCTCGTATCGACTCTGGTGTGCAGACCATCGTCGGCACCAACAAGTATCGTCTGGAGCATGAGGATCCTATTGATATCCTCGAGGTCGATAATACCGCTGTACGTAAGCAGCAGGAAGAGAGTCTGAAGAAGGTTCGTGCCTCTCGCGACGAGGCTGCCTGCCAGGCTGCCCTCAAGGCCATTACAGATTGTGTTCGCGACTTCAACGAGGGTCGTAAGAGCGAGAACAACCTGCTCGACTTGGCAGTAAAGGCTGCTCAGCTGCGTTGTACGCTGGGTGAGATCAGTGATGCCTGCGAAAAGATCGTAGGCCGTTATAAAGCAGTAATCAGAACAATTTCAGGCGTGTATAGTTCAGAATCAAAGAACGATAGCGACTTCGAGTTGGCATGCAAGCTGACCGATGAGTTCGCAGAGAAGGAAGGTCGTCGTCCTCGTATCTTCATTGCCAAGATGGGTCAGGATGGTCACGACCGTGGTGCTAAGGTTGTAGCTACTGGTTATGCCGACTGTGGCTTCGATGTGGATATGGGACCGCTGTTCCAGACTCCTGCAGAGGCTGCCCGCGAGGCTGTTGAGAACGACGTCCATGTGGTCGGTGCCTCTTCACTTGCAGCAGGCCACAAGACGCTCATCCCGCAGCTCATCGAGGAGCTGAAGAAACTCGGTCGTGAGGACATTATGGTCATTGCCGGTGGTGTTATTCCCGCCCAGGATTACGACTTCCTCTACAAGGCTGGCGTGGCTGCCATCTTTGGTCCAGGTACCTCTGTGGCCAAGGCCGCTTGCGAGATGATGAAGATTCTGCTCGACAAGGAGTAATAGTTCAATATCCCTGGCTGTAACCCAGTCAGGGATATGTTGTTTATTAAATAATTGGTATCTAAATGGAGAATTTGAGAACGATTGATGTCCTGATCATTGGCGCAGGTCCTGCAGGAACGGTCTGTGGTAGCCTGTTGAAGCAGGCAGGTGTAGAGTGCGCGATTGTCGATCATGCGACATTCCCGCGTGAGAAAGTGTGTGGTGGCGGTCTGACAGTAAAAGCGTGGCGTCTGCTCGACGAGTTGATGCCTGGCATCAAGTACGAGTACCGTCCTATTAATCACATGCGCGTACAGTTCGAGGACGACAAGGTGTGCGACTTCCATTCAGAGTACGAGATTCGTATGACGCGTCGTACGGACTTCGACTATGACCTGTTGAAGTATTACCAGAATCGTGGTGGTGAGTTTATCAAAGGCAGTTTTGCCCGTTTCGAGAAACAGTCCGATGGCCGTATCCTCGTATCCCTGAAATCGGGTATGCAGTTCTCTTGTCGCTATCTGATTGCTGCCGATGGTGCCAACAGCCTGATTCGCAAGCAGATGACAGGCGCGCCTAAGATGCACGCCCTCTTCCTGGAGTATTATGTCCAGGATGAGCACGATGATGATATCTTCGTTCATTTCTCCAAGAAGTACTCACCGGGATGTTTCTACAAGTTCCCCAGTCGTGGTCGCGATATGTATGGTTTCGTCAACATTGAGACCAACGATGACTGGAAGCGCCATTCAGGCACTTTCCTTGAGGCATTGAAGCGTTTTGGTGTACCCGAAGGTAGTATGCGTGGAGCCTATATCCCGCTGAACACAGTGGAGTCGACTGTCGATCATGTTATCTTGATCGGTGATGCAGGCGGTTTTCCCAATAAGCTCACGGGTGAGGGACTCTATGATGCCTTCAAGACTGCTTATAATGCTTTCCTCGCCATCACGGAGGACAAGCCCTTCCATGAGACCAATGCAGCCGTATTCAAGAAGATGGAGGATCAGAAGAAGGTTTACAATTTCTTCTTCAGCCGTTTTGGCTATCCCCTTATTCGCTGGGCTGCTGGCTATCCAAAGATTATCAAGTGGATGTTCGACGCCAAGATGAAACGTGAGACATTCCGAGAAAGGCGCTAATCTTGCAAACGTTTTCACGAAAAATAAGGGTAATAGTTGTACAATGTATTAGAATTGTTTGTATCTTTGCAGCATCAAACAAACTATTTAATTGAAATACAGCTATGAGTAAGAAATTTGTAATCGGAGACCGTTTGAAGGATGAGTGGATTTCTGTTCTGGACACAGAAAAGAAAAAGCTCGAATTTACCAACCACTTGGCTACTGCCAAGGAGTACCTCAAGGAAGAGGAGGCCAAGGAGAATCTGGTGAAGATTCAGGAGACGGGTTATTTCAGTGATTTGCAGGTTTACCTGAAGGAAGATGGTAAAACTTACAAACCCGATGAGCGCGACTCTTTCCAGTCGTAAGGCAAAATGAAATTGAATCCCCAGCTGATGATATTCAGCTGGGGATTTTTTATGGTTCATCAGACAAATGACGTGATGCGTCTGTCGTGTAAGGCATAGAGTCTAAGTTCAAAGTACTTATCATCTCTGAATCCGTATGCATTTCTTTTGAGTACTTTGATCTTATTATTGATACCTTCGACTTTAGCAGTAGA
>ODAI010699861.1_pt1 | contig 19746 bp, 15 predicted proteins | sample 1539321 | NCBI WGS metagenome assembly ODAI01 (sample SAMN02144231, study PRJEB22623) | gut metagenome | biome: sheep rumen | host: Ovis aries | place: New Zealand
GGTGCCCTTGGCGTTGTGGTGCCGGGGTTGCCGACGACGCCCTTCCTGCTGCTGGCGTCATGGCTGTTCTACCGCTCGTCGCCGAGGCTGCAACAATGGCTTCTGGCTTCGTGGCTGGGCAAGTATATACGTGGCTACCAGCGACGCGGCGGCATGACGGCCACGCAGAAGGCCGGCGCCGTGGGCGTGATGACGGTCATGGTGCTGCTTTCCACCTTCGTGTTCATCCCTGCGGGCTCGGTGGCCCGCATCATAGTGCCCGTGGCCGGCGTCGTGGGTGCGCTGACGGTGATTTTCCTTGTCCCCAATGCAAAAGACGACGAGCTGTAAGAAGCAGCGATGGCAGGGACAGCTTAACAGGGTGTTAGCAACTTTTTTTTATACATTAATAATAAATGCGTATCTTTGCAGAATAAAAGTGCAGCATCAACACTTTGCATATTATTGAATAACAACATTATTAATAACTCTAAATCACAAACAAAATGAAGAAAGCATTTATGTTTTTTGCAGTTGTGGCATTGCTGGCCTCAACCAGTTTTGCCCAGTTGGACAGCCGTCTCTGGGGTGCCCGTAACGTGGCTCCCATGATGAAGACGTCGGCCACCACCCACACGCCTATGGCCGCCCTGACAATGGCCAAAAGCATTGTCAAAGCTGCAGGCGACACCATCACCAACTTCCCTTGGAACGAGGGCTTCGAAAACGGTACCCCCGGTTGGACCATCATCGAAAACGACAACGACGGTATCTGCTGGCAGTTGAGTGATACCAGCAGCCAGATTGCCAGTTTTGCGGCTCAATATCCCCGCACAGGCAACGCATGCATCATCGCTTTGTCGTACAGCAACTTCACATACGAGGCTCTGACTCCCGACGAGTGGCTCATCAGCCCCGCTTTGGTCATTCCTACCGGTGAGGATTATACCCTCACATTCTACGACAACGGCACGAACTCCCAGTATGCTGCCGAGCACTATGCAGTGCATGTGGCCACCGAAAAAACCGTCTCCGCGCTGAGCGCCACCACTCCCGTGCTGGAGCAAACCCTTTCACTTGGCGAATGGGTAAAGCGTACCGTTGACCTCTCGGCCTACGCTGGACAGACCATCTATATCGGCTTCCACCACTATGGCTGCACCGACCAGTTCTGCCTGGGTATCGACGACATCCGCGTGGGCGGTGCCGAGACTCCCGAAGTGACGGTTGAAGGTCCTGCCATTGTCGAGGTAAACTCCGCTGCCACCTTCACCGCTACCGGTGCATCGAGCTTCACCTGGAGTGTGGATGGAACAACCCAAAGCGCCACTGGCAACACCCTGACCTACACCTTCACCACCACCGGCAACCATTCTGTGGTAGCCGAAGCCTCCAATGCCGCAGGCTCCGACAGCGACACGCTGTATGTCAACGTCTATAGCTGCGACGAGGCCGTGACCGCCAATCCCTGGGAGGAAGATTTTGAAGGCAATACCGACTGCTGGCATTATGTCTTTGGCAACGCCACCGATTCCGTCTGGATATACAACAATGCTCAATACGCCCATAGCGGCAGCAACTTCGTGGTGTTCATGAACGACACCAACAACACCGTTGCCGACGGCTGGGCCATCTCGCCCAAGCTCACCATTCCGAGCAGCCTCAGCAATGTCACGCTGAGCTACTACATCGTGCGTAGCGAGGCCACCGATCATCTCCAGGTGCTTGTCTCCACCACTGCCACCACCGACACCGCCGACTTCACACTGCTTTACGACGATGCCACCGCAACCGTTTCCGGTTATGAGCGTCGCGTCATCGACATGTCAAGCTACGCCGGTGAAACCGTCCGCATCGCCTTCCACAACATGAGCGTTGGCGGCCAATACCTCATGCAGCTCGACGACATCCGCCTTGGTGGAATGGAGCTGCCCGAACTTGAAGTTGAAGGCCCCGTGACCGTCATAGCAGGCAATGCAGCCACCTATGTCGCCCACAGCGACGTCAGCACCCTCAGCTGGGAAGTGAACGGCACCCTCCAGAGCTCCACCACCGACACACTGGTTTACACCTTCCCCGCTGCCGGCAGCTACACCGTCAAAGTCGGTGCCACCAACGCCGCCGGCACTACCTATGACAGCCTGATGGTGACCGCCGTCGAGTGCAATGCCATCACCAGTTTCCCCTACAGCGAGAACTTCGAGGCGGAGAATCCCTGCTGGCAGTTCGTCAGCATCGACCCCGCCAACGACGGCCATATCGGCCTTAACGACGAGGAAGCCTTCCAGGGCAATTACTCCTACGCCCTCAGCAGCTACAGCCGCGCCGACGACTACAACCAGTACCTCATCAGCCCCGAGCTTACGCTGCCCGCCACCGGCCACTACATGGTTAAGTTCTGGTATATGGGCTACGATGCCTCCGATGCTTTCCGCGTGCTGGCTTCCACCACCACCACCGACATTAATGCCTTCACCACCGTGCTGGGCGACAACCCGACCGTGGCCACCGAATGGACCGAGGCCGGCTATGTGCTGCCCGAAGGCACCAAGTACATTGCCATCAACTACTATGGCAACTATGCCTACTATCTGTATATCGACAGCCTGACCATCGATGAGCTCTCCGCCCCCAGCGCCACCATCAACGGCCCGACCTCCGGCAAGGTTGGCTACAGCTACACGTTCACTGCCAACGCCATTGTGGCCGAGACCTACGCCTGGACTGTCGATGGCACCGCCGCCGGCACCGAGGAAAGCCTCACCTATGCCTTTGACACTCCCGGCAACCACACCATCGGCCTGACTGTCGGCAACAGCACGGGCTCCGCCGATGCCACCCCACTGACCATCAACATCATTTCCTGCGACGCCCATGCACTGCCCTACATCGTCAACCTTGACGAAGGCTTCGGCACCTGCTGGGACAGCGAAGGCTGGGACACCATTACCATGGGAGGCAACACCTACGCCTACTCCATGTCGGCCCAGAGCGTTTTTGGCATGTACATGATGGATCTCCATCAGGACAACTGGCTTGTCACCGAGCCTTTGACCATGCCTGAGAGCGGTTCGTACAGCATCAAGTGGAAGGCTTTCACCTACACCTCTGCCTATCCTACCGACCACTACAGCGTCTATATCATCAATGGTGACGACACCACCCAGGTCTTCGCCGAGACCCTTACCGCCAACGACACCATGCCGCAACAGCGCCAAGTGGCCATTCCCTCCAGCGTCAACGGCACCTTCAAAGTGGCCTTCCGCCACCACGATTGCGAAGGTGGCTATGTGCTCATGCTTGAAGACATCAAGGTGGCAGACCCCGCCGGCATCGATGCCGTCAACACTGTCAACGTGGCCATCTACCCCAACCCTGCCTACGATGTGCTGAACATCGAGGGTGAAGGCATCCGTATGGTTGAGATGTTCGACGTGAACGGCCGCAGCGTGCTCACCAGCATGACCGCCGGTCAGATCAACATGGCCAACTTCGTGAACGGTGTCTATGTGGTCCGCGTCACCACCGACAACGGCATCCGCACCGAGAAAGTTGTCAAGAAATAAACCGACAATGATTCCATTCAAAAGAGACTGCTCTGCGGAGCAGTCTCTTTTTTAAAGACAAAACATCATGCTATTCTTAGACGACAACACACCTTCCCTGATGGCCATTGCCGCCACACAAAAAGACGGCACTCCGCCACCGCCCCAGGACGAATTCGGCCAGACCGTGATGACCCAGGACAGCATCTCGCGTGCCCTGAGCGACAGCTTGAAGAACATGAACATCGAAGACCTCAAGGCCGTGGTCACAGGCGAGAACACCTTCATCAAGGACGGTCTGCGTCAGATCACCGAACTCACCATCGGCTTCATGCCCAAGCTCATCATCGCCATCCTCATTCTCTGGCTCGGCATGAAGCTGGCCAAGATGCTGAAAAAAGTCATCGTGAAAGCCCTCGACAAGCGCAATGCCGAGCCTTCGCTCAAGACCTTCCTCGGCTCACTGGTCGATGTGCTGCTCAAAGCCATGATCATCATTATGGCGATGGATGTCATCGGCATCAAGGCCACCTCCTTCATCGCCCTCCTCGGCGCCATGGGTCTGGCCATCGGCATGGCCCTGCAAGGCACCCTGCAGAACTTCGCCGGCGGTGTCATCATCCTGCTCATGAAACCCTTCAAGGTGGATGACTACATTGAATGCGGCCAGTACAAAGGCTACATCAAGGAGATACGCATCTTCCACACCTTCATGCGCCCCTTCAACGGCCGCACCATCATCATCCCCAACAGCGAACTGGCCACCAAGAGCCTCATCAACCACACCAAGGAGCCGCAGATACGCCTCGACGTGGTGGCCTCGGTAGCCTACGGCACCGACCTGCACAAGGCCAAGGAAGTGCTGTGGGAGGTGGTGAAGGCCGAACCGCTCGTGAGGTGGGACTTCAAGGAGCCCGTCATCGCTGTCAGCGACCTCGGCAACAGCTCCGTCGATATCTCCGTATGGGTCTGGACCACTGTCGAGGACTACTGGGAAGTGTGGAAACACATTCGCGAAGACATCTACATCGCCTTCAACAACGCGGGAGTCGAGATTCCCTTCCCGCAGGTCACTGTCCACCAAGGCAAAGAAAACGCCCCCTTCCACATGGAGCCGCGCGAATCCGAGGTTCGTCCCGCCGAGGTGGCCGACGAACAGATAGGCACCGGAGCCTGATTCCCCAAGAAACGAAAAGAGGGTGAAAGGGACAATCGTCTTAATATTAATCCAATAAAATACCAGCCGATGATACAGCATACCGATATACAAGCCAAACGGCAAACATCGTTTGTACGCACTTGCCCTCTCACCCCGCTTTCCTTCCTTTGCCTGCTCACTTTCCTCATACCTTTCTCCGCACCGGCTTCGTCGCAGGCGCTCCCGCTGAGCGACAGCGCCACGGCCAGCGTCATCACCTGCGGCCCGGGCAACGACTTCTACCTGGCTTTCGGCCACAGCGCCATCCGCATCTGCGACCCTTCGCAGGGCATCGACCACGTCTATAACTACGGCACCTTCGACTTCGACACACCTCATTTCTACCTCAAATTTGCCCAAGGCCAACTTGACTACTGCCTCAGCCGGTCGCCCATGAACCTTTTCATGGCCACCTACGACTACGAGCGGCGCGCCGTGTGGGAGCAGCCCCTCAACCTCACCCGTCAGGAGGTCAACAACCTCTTCATCATGCTGGAATGGAACTACATGCCCGACAACCGCTACTACCGCTACGACTTCTTCCGCGACAACTGCGCCACCCGTGTGCGCGACATGGTGGAGGCGGCCTGTGGGAAACAGAAAATGGCCACCGGCGAATATGACACAAAAAGCTACAGGAAACATGTCCATGAAGCCGCTGCCGGCGGCTGCCTGGAGTGGTGGACCTTCGGAGTCGATCTATTGTTAGGCCTTTGCACCGACCTCGACAGAACGGTCAGCGAGGCCATGTTCTACCCCATGGTCATGATGGGCATCTACGACAACGCCACCCGCGACGGGCACCCCCTCGTATCCGGCAACACCCAGTTGCTGCAAGACACACGCCCCCCTCTGCGTCGCAGCTTCCCGCCGATAGTGGTATTCGCACTGCTCTGCGTGGCGGCGGCACTGCTCACATGGAAACACCTGTGGCCTCGCTGGGCCGACCGCCTACTTTTCATCCTGGCCGGAATCGTCGGCCTGTTCCTGTTGTACATGTGGCTCGGGACAAGCCATTGGTGCACCAAGTGGAACCTCAACATCCTCTGGGCCTCCCCGCTGCTGATACTGATAGCCATCCGGCTGGAACGCAGCCCGCGCTGGGCGCTGTGGCTGCAGGAAGGCTGCTTTGCCGTGGCGGCCGTGTGGGTCGCCGTCTGCGGCCTCTCCCCCGCCCTGCTGCCCCTCATCCTCACCCTTGCCCTCAGAGTGGCCTGCCTAATTCCCAGAACGCCACAGCAGCGGCAGCAGCGACATTGAGCGAATCGACGCCCCGAAGCATCGGTATCCGCGCCACATGGTCGGCCATGCGCAGCACCTGGTCGCTCAATCCCTCCCCTTCGGTCCCCATCACGATGGCCATGCGGTCGATGGCCTTCAATTCCGGAGCATCGATCGGTACCGACCGGTCGGTCAGCGCCAGGGCGATCGTCGAGAATCCATTTTCTTTCAGTTGATTATATGCATCCAGGAAAGTCCACGGCAGCTGGAACACCGTGCCCATGCTCACCCGGCATGCCCGTCGGTTCAACGGATCGCAGCAGGTGCGTGTCAGCAGCACCGCGTCCATACCCAACGAGGCGGCGGCACGGAAGATAGCCCCCGTATTCTCACTGTTGACCACACTGTCAATCACCGCCACACGTCGTGCCCCGTGCAGCACTGCAGCCACCGACGGCAGCGCCGGACGATGCATACAGCACAACATGCCGCGGCTCAACTCATACCCCGTCAGTCCCTTCAGCACCTCACGCGCTGCTGTATAAACCGGCACACCGCACTCCGGCACCTGCGGCAGGAATTTCTCCTCGCAGAGGAACGACACCGGCTTCATGCCCTGTGCCAGCGCCACACGTATCACCTTCAGGCTCTCGCAGATGAACAGGCCCTCGGCGGGATGGAGTCGGTTGAGCAGCTGGGCTTCGGTCAGCCGTGCGTAAGGGGCCAGTTCGGGGGCGGCCAAGTCGGTGATGGGGATTGTCTGCATGGTGGTTTCGCTTTTTGCGGTGCAAAGATACGAAAATGTTCCCTACCGCTCAAATCACGATTGTTTCATCGCACACGACCGACAAAGCACCCCCTCCGTATCACCACCGTCACTCCTCCGAGGTTCCTCCGGCAAACAACGGACCAACTACGGACCAACTACGGAGCAACTACGGAGCAACTACGGAGGGACTAGGAAATCAGCATTGATTATCAATGAAATAGACACAAAACATCGAGCAACACATATATACACACTAATAATCAGACACATACATCTAAAACTCCAAACCCAGACCCATATTTCAGCAATCCTATCAGTTTGTTAAAAATTATTAAATTCCTATTTTTCATTTTCCACATAATAAAATCTTTGTACATTTGCATCGTGAACGATATAATTTATTAACCATTAAAAAACTTATAACCATGGATTTTACAACGACATTACAGATCTCACAGATGATCGTAAACTAACTCACGACGGGCGCTTTTGTGCACAAGATGCAGGGATTGCTCTTCAAATCGCAGGGCTTAGAGAAGCTCGGCCAGAAGTATCTCGACCACTACACCGAGGAGATGGAATGGGTTGAGAAGTATGCCAACCGCATGATGGATCTGGGCTGCACCCCGCAGGTGAACATCCACATGGAGAAACCCCTCATCGAGGATGCCAAAGCCTACATCGAGGCCGACCTCAAGATACAGCGCGAGGGCGTGGAGAGCCTGTACAAGATGATGCCCGCCCTGGCCGCCGACCCCACCACCTACGATATCACCAAGGCCTATCTGGCCGACGAGGAGGAGGATCAGTACTGGAGCGAGGAGCAGCTCGACAAGATTGAGAAGATCGGCTACCAGAACTGGCTGATGAAGATGATGTAACCGGAATCGCCCCCTACTCTATACTTACCTTATGGGAATCGACTTTTCTGGCATCATCGTCGGAGCGGCTGCATTTGTCGCCATCGGGACTTTTCATCCCTTGGTCATCAAGGCGGAGTACCATTGGGGCGTCGGGGCCTGGTGGCTCTTCCTGCTGGCGGGCTTGGGTTGCATAGCCGGATCGCTCTTTCTGCACGGCATCGTTTCCATCGTACTGGGCGTGGTGGGATTCAGCAGCCTATGGTCGATACACGAGCTGTCCAAGCAGCACTGCCGCGTCGAGAAGGGATGGTTTCCCAAAGGGCCGGGACATACCAACAAAAATAAGTATGAAAAAACATTTTTTTAAAGTATTTACAAATTCGCCACAGTATTGACTCTCGTCATAACGGGGAGCCATGCCATGGCACAAAAACAAGACACAATGGCCACCATTTATGATTACAAAGCCGTTGCAAGCAACGGAAAAGAGATTGACTTCGCCGACTTCAAAGGCAAAGTGCTGCTCATCATCAACACCGCCAGCAAATGCGGATTCACCCCCCAGTTCGACGGATTGGAGAAGCTGAACGAGAAGTACCGCGACCGCGGTCTGGTGTGCATCGGATTCCCTTGCAACCAGTTTGCCAACCAAGACCCGGGGTCGGACAGCGAGATCGAGGGCTTCTGCCGTTTGAATTACGGCGTCAGCTTCCAGATTATGAAGAAAGTCGATGTCAACGGCAAGGAAGAACACCCCATCTTCACCTACCTCAAATCGGCCGCTCCCACCGAGGAGTACCATGGCTTGAAGGCCAAAGCATCGGCCGCGCTGTTCAAGACCATCAGCAAGAGCGTGGAGAAAGACAGCGACATCAAATGGAATTTCACCAAGTTTCTCATCAGCCGCGACGGCAGCGTGGTGAAGCGCTATGCCCCCACCACCGAGCCCAAGGACTTCGAGAAAGACATTGAATCATTACTGTAATGTACGAACAACTGAAACTGAAGAACCAGTTGTGTTTCCGCCTCTACACAGCGTCGAGGCTTGTCACACAATCCTACCATCCGTACCTTGCCCCCCTGGGCTTGACCTATCCGCAGTATTTGGTACTACTGGTGCTATGGGAACAAAACAACCTATTGGTCAGCGAATTGTGCCGACGGCTGATGCTTGACACCAACACCTTGACGCCGTTGCTGAAACGCATGGAGAAGGAAGGGCTGATCATCCGCACCCGCGGCATTGCCGACGGACGCCACACATTGGTCAGCTTGACCAAGAAGGGAATCCACCTGGAAGAGGATGCCAAGAACATCCAGGCCTGTCTTTTGGAACAATGGCAGGGGAAGGCAATGGACGACAAACAGATGGGTGATCTCGTCACTTATCTGGACACCATCATCGACGGACTCAAATAACAGCAACCGTCTTTAATTGGCTCGACAAAGGGCCGCCGCTATGGCATCAGCCACAGCACGGCGGCCTTTCTCGTTATAGTGCTCTGTGGGATAGAACCGCTCGTTGAATGCCGAATCGCGCACAATGCCTTGATTGTTGACCACCATGACACCCATGGCCTCATAGCGCTGCTGGATGAAGCGGGCGTTGTTGTGGAGCAGGGTGAGCAACTGCGGCCCGACGAGTGAGTCCATCTGGTCCTCGTTGTCGGGAAGGATGTGGAACACCGGCGTCCATCCGCGCCGACGGCAGAGACGCACAATGTGATCGAAGTCACGGATGCGGGGATTATTGTCGTCAAGGGTGCAGGCAAAACACTTGATATAGTGGCAGGCCAAAGCGGCACTGTCGTCGGAGAGACCGCTCTGGGTACCCTGATGCCACATTTCACGGTCCCATTCGGCAGCATCGGTATAAGGAAATCCAGGAATCGAAAAGGTCTGACGCTTGAGGCCACGACGCACCAGCGCCCAACGTTCATCCTCCGTCCAATGGGGATAGGCTTTGAAGGCCAAGAGCATCCGTTTGTATAACGCCGGCGCCTTTTTCATCATCACCTGCTGCTTGCGTAAGGGGGTTTCGAGATTGGACCATATCCATTCGCTGGTGAAGGAGCGCAGATTGACCGTGATGATGGCCGTCTGCACCCGGCAGGAGTCGGGGATATTGTTCATGATGTCGTAAAAGACACCGGAATGGGTGGCATTGTGGGCCAGGTCGGCCACATGATGTCCGGGCAACTGATCATCAATCATCTGGCAGATGGACCGTCGGTCGGTGTCGGCATCGTTACAGTTGTGGTTGGACGACTCGCCGAGATAAATCATGTCGGCATCCTCCTGCAAGGGTTTGAGAGAGAGCTCCATCAGGCCGCATTGCTCTTCGATGTCACGAGGATAGAGCGTCAAGCGATAGATCATCTCCAGCACAACGAGCACTGCCGCGAGGAGCAGCACCTTGGACAATATCTTTATCAATGACTTTTTCATGCTCAAAACTGGAAATAGATGAATGGATAGTTCTGCACCGACGACTGGGCGATGACGGCAAAAACCAAGACTGCATAAATCGCCCAACGGACAACCGCAGGGCGACGACCGCACCATGCATCGAAGCGGCTATGGCGGGTCAGCAGGTCGGAAAGGACGAACAGCGCCAACGCCACCCAAGCCACTGCACCCACTTGAAGATGCTCGGTGCCGTGATTATCAATCAACGCGGAGAAAAGGTTGTGCAAGTCGCCGAACGACGGGGAACGGAAAACACTCCACAGAAGGGTGACGACCACAAAGGTCTTGGCCACATTGAGCACCTGAACCACGGCACGTCCCACCTTCCCTGTGATACGGTCGAAGAGATGAATGCCCCGAAGTCCCTTTTCGACAACAAGCAACAATCCATAAGCAAATCCCCACAGCATAAAAGTCCAGTTGGCGCCATGCCAGATACCGCACACTGTAAACACTATCAGAGTGTTGAGCACCCAGCGCGGCAAGGGGACGCGATTGCCGCCAAGGGGGATATACAAATAGTCGCGGAACCAGGACGAGAGTGAAATATGCCACCGGCGCCAAAACTCACGTACACTGCTGGAAAGGTAGGGGGTACGGAAATTGTCGGTGATGGTGAAGCCCATCGTCAGGGCACAGCCAAGGGCGATGGTGGAATAGCCGAAGAAGTCTCCATAGATCTGGAAAGAATAGAAAACCATTCCCAGCAAGAGGTCGCCACGGCCGTAAAGCTCGGGGTGCTCGTAGATTTGATCCACATAAACACCCAGATTGTCGGCCACCACCATTTTGAGAAACATACCAAAGAGTATCAACCGCAGTCCATTGGCGATGTTCTCATATTGCATGTGTTTCTCCTCGTGGAGCTGACGGAGCAGGTTCTGTGGGCGTTCGATGGGGCCGGTGACCAACTGGGGATAGAACATCACATAGAGCGAATAGTAGCCGAAATGGCGTTCTGCCGCCTGGTGGCCGCGATAGACCTCAATGACATAGCTGAGACTCTGGAACGTATGGAAGGAAAGGCCGATGGGGAGAATGATATTCAGCACCTTGGTGGGGTGCGCCCAACCGAAATGCTGCGCCAAAGCAACCAGATTGGCACTACAGAAATTCAAGTACTTGAAGATAAAGAGTACCAGGCAGGTGGAAACAATGCTGACGATGAGGCATGTCCGTTTTTTCGCAGGGGCATCGGCCCACCGTTCTATCAGTATGCCGGCCGAGAAGTCGATGACGATGGTGATGAGAAGTATGAAGATATACTTGGGGATGAACCACATGTAGAAGAAGCAGCTCGCTGCCAACAAGAGCATCCAGCGGAAGCGGTGAGGCAGAAGATAGAACAGCAGCGTCACCGTGGGGAAAAACAGCAGGAACTCTATGGAATTGAACAGCATGGCAATCGGGGGGTTACGGCTTGGTGATTTGATACATACGGCACACACCGAAGGTCTGCTTATGCTGAACGACTGCGGCTCCGAGTTCTTTTATGATCTGCATGAAGTCTTCCCCTTTGGGAAAACGCTCAATGCTTTCCGGCAAATAGGTGTAAGCCGTGCGGTTGCCGGCGAGCCACTTGCCAAGCAAAGGGATTGTGTGTTTTGCATAAAAGTCATAGAACGGACGGATGATTACACTGTCGGGCGTTGCCAGTTCCAGTATCACCATGCGTCCACCCGGCTTGAGCACACGCAGCATCTCGCCGAGGCCCTTTTTCAGATGCACAAAATTGCGCACACCGAAGGCGCAGGTGACGGCGACGAAAGCCGCGTCTGGGAATGGCAGGTGTTCGGCATCGCCCAATATATATGTGGCAGGCGCTTTGGTCTTGGCGATGGACATCATCTCCTCACTAAGGTCCACACCAGTAACGGTGCAGCCACGCTTCGTCAATTCCAGCACCATGTCGCCCGTGCCGCAGGCTACATCCAGCACATGTCCGTGCAAGCCCTTCACCGCTTGCCTGCGCCAGCAACGGTCGAGCCCAAGGGTCATCAGGTGGTTCATGCGGTCGTAGTCGCGCGCTATCGTGTCGAAGTCGTAGGCCATAGCGTCGTTATCTGAGAGGGCTGTATGCCACATTGAAACTATAGAGAATGGCCAACGCAAACGTAGAGAGAACCAACAATGGCAAAGCGGCATCAAGCTTTCGACCGCTGCCACGCCATACAATCACCAAGTGCCACACAAAAAAGGGCAACGTAATGAACATCAGGTAAGGACGCAAAGGTGCCAGATAGAAACAACCCACACCTAAAACGACCAACAATGTCTGATACAGCTTTGCATTGCGTTCACCCATGCGAAGCGGGATGGTCTTGCGGACACCCTTGTCGCTCTCCATGTCGCGGATGTTGTTCACATTGAGCACCGCCACGCTGAGCAGGCCCATGCCTACGGCAGGAGCCATCAGCCAAAGTGTAAAATCGATAGTGTGGGCCAGTATAAAGTAGCCGCCCAAAACACTCACCAGACCGAAGAAAATGAAAACGAACAGGTCGCCGAGGCCAATATAGCCGTATGGTTTTTTGCCGAGGGTGTAGTGCGTAGCAGCCCAGATGGCAGCGGCACCTAACAGCAGCACCCACCAGGGGCTGCCGGAAACGAGAACCATTGCCAAGCCAAACACACAGCACACCACCACCATGCCGTTGATGGCGTGCCACATCTGCTTGACCGTAAGGCCGCCAGCGGTCATACCGTAGTTGGGTCCTTCGCGGCTCTCGCTATCGACTCCGCTCAGATGGTCACCCATCTCATTGCTGAGATTTGAGAGAATTTGCAGCGAACAAGCCGTAAGGGCTACCAGAAGCAGCTCCAGGGTATTGCCATCTGCCTGGAAGAACATGGACAAAAGGGCTCCGCACACCACTCCTGCCAGCGACAGGGGCAATGTGCGGAGACGCATTGATTTAATTAAAGCCTTTACCTTCATTTCACATCCACCTTGATGCAGAGCTCGTCGAGCTGCTCCTGGCTGATGGGTGATGGCGACTGGCTCATCACGTCACGGCCCGAGTTGTTCTTCGGGAAGGCGATGAAGTCGCGGATGCTATCGGCGCCGGCGAAGATGGAGCACAGACGGTCGAAGCCGAAGGCCAGACCTGCGTGAGGCGGTGCACCGTAGGTGAAGGCATCCATCAGGAAGCCAAACTGGGCGTAGGCGCTCTCGTCGGTGAAGCCGAGGGTGTGGAACATCTTGTTCTGCAGGGTGCGGTCGTGGATACGGATGCTGCCGCCACCCACCTCGGTGCCGTTCATCACGATGTCGTATGCATTGGCGCGTATGTCGCCCCACTTCGACGGGTCATCCAGCAGAGCCTCGTCCTCAGGCTTGGGAGCCGTGAAGGGATGATGCATGGCGTAGAAGCGCTGTGTTTCCTCGTCCCACTCCAACAGCGGGAAGTCTATGACCCAGAGGGGGGCAAACTTCTGCGGGTCGCGCAGGCCGAGTTGCTGGCCCATCTCGAGGCGCAGGGCGCAGAGCTGTGTGCGCGTCTTCATGGCAGGGCCGCAGAGCAGCAGCATCAGGTCGCCGGGCTTGGCTCCCATCTTGTCGGCGATGGCCTTCAGCGCCTCGGCATCGTAGAACTTATCGACCGAGCTCTTGAAACTGCCGTCGGCGTTGTATTTGATATAGACCATGCCACCGGCACCCACCTGCGGACGCTTGACGAAGTCGGTCAGCGCGTCGAGTTGCTTGCGGGTGTATTCTGCACAGCCTTCGGCCACGATACCCACCACCAGCTCGGCACCGTCGAAGAGGCCGAAGCCGTGGCCTTTGACTACATCGGTCACCTCCTTGAATTCCATGCCGAAGCGGATATCCGGCTTGTCGCTGCCATAGAGACGCATGGCGTCGTGCCATGTCATGCGGGGGAAGCGGTCGAACTCGATGCCTTTCATCTCCTTGAAGAGATGCTTAGCCAGGCCTTCGAACATGTTGAGTACGTCTTCCTGCTCCACGAAGCTCATCTCGCAGTCGATCTGCGTGAACTCGGGCTGGCGGTCGGCGCGCAGGTCCTCGTCGCGGAAGCAGCGCACAATCTGGAAGTAGCGGTCCATGCCGGCCACCATGAGCAGTTGCTTGTACTGCTGGGGGCTCTGCGGCAGGGCGTAGAACTCGCCGGGATTCATGCGGCTGGGCACCACGAAGTCGCGGGCACCCTCGGGAGTGCTCTTGATGAGCATGGGGGTCTCGATCTCCAGGAAATCGCGGTCGCTGAGGTAGTTTCTCACGAGCATGGCCATCTTGTGGCGCATCACGAGGTTGTTCTTTACGGGATTGCGGCGGATGTCGAGGTAACGGTACTTCATACGGATATCGTCGCCGCCGTCGCTCTGGTCCTCAATGGTGAAGGGCGGCACCTTGGCTTCGTTGAGCACATTCAGTGCATTCACCTCAATCTCAATCTCTCCAGTAGGGATTTTGGCATTCTTCGAACTCCGCTCGATAACTTTTCCTGTCACCTGGATGACATATTCCCTTCCCAGCTTGCGAGCCTGCTCACAGAGAGGGGCATTGGTTTCCATATTGAAAGCCAACTGCGTGATACCGTAACGGTCACGCAAGTCGATAAAAGTCATACCACCAAGGTCGCGCGAACGTTGCACCCAGCCGGCAAGGGTCACGGTCTGTCCCGCATTGGCAAGTCTAAGCTCACCGCAAGTATTTGTTCTATACATAGTTTAATGATATTATCCTTTATTTTGCAAGGCACAAAAATAGTAAAAATATTTCACATAGGGCTCCCCTATTTTTCCACCCTGCTCCAAAACACATTCTCGCTGATGCCAAGCAAAGACCCTTTGATGCGCAGCCGACCGTCGGCGATAAACTCGGCAGACATGTGCGCTTTCAATCCGCGTTGCGGGTCGTATATCTTGGTGTCGTTCCAGCAGCGCTTCTTGGCATCGTACTTGAGACCCGAAAAAAGCACCACCTGGTCGGCGGGCTTGGTGCGCAAGCTTTTATCGGGATTCTTGGTGTCAAGGATCTTTTTGCCTTGGGCGTCTTTGTCACGTTCCATCCAGAATACCTGACCACGGTATGTGCCGTCGGAGAGTTTGACAATCTTCACCTTGAAACGGTCATCCCCCTGTTTTCCAGAATAGGTACCCACAATATTGTCGGCATTGTCGTTGAGAGGGTTCTGGGCCATAACCGGGATAGCAAAGAGTATCGCTATCAGAAGGAAAATGATTCTTTTCATGTTCTTCTCTTTTTTTCTTGGTTTATCTTTCGGTATTGCATTTGTCAATCGGTTTTCTTCAAGTCCATCAGACGACGACGGGCTACCACATAGGTGGTGTGACGGTCGGTAATGGCATTCTGCGCCTGCAGCAGCAGGGTGTGGGCTTGTAAAACGTCGGAAAGGGTGACCACTCCGGCTTGGTAGTTGAGCGTCGAGAGGCGGTAGTTTTCCTTCGCTATCTCCAAAGCAGCCGAGTCGGACTTCATCAGCATGGCAGCGTCGAGCATGTCACTGTAGGCTTTTTCTTCCTCGAGCGACATCATTTGGCTCAAATGCGCTTGCTTCATACGCGCCTCCTCTATCCGGATATTGTGCTGTTTTAGCTTGTGTGACGTCTCCCACCAGCCACTCAATGGTAACGAGAGGGAGAGGACTGCCACCGCATTGGCCGAAGGGTCGGTCTTGATGATATTGCCGTAGAACCCTGTGCCGATAAGGGCAAGCTGTGGCAAGGTCTCTCCAAGGGTAAGCCGTTTCTGCAACCGTTCGGCCTCGACGCTGAGTTCCAGAAGACGGCTCTCGGGGCGGGCCGAAGTGGATGCCAATGTTTCCATCGTGGCAACAGAACCCACGGGCTCCTCCATGAAAACGAGAGAATCGCCATATTCGACACCTATCTGGCAGCAAAGCAGCTGCTTGGAAAGACGTATGCCGCTGGCAAGCTGCTGCTGGTTGGCCAGCATCTCGTTGCGCTTCAGCTGCAGCTGCAATGCGTCGGAACGGGTGACAAGCCCATTGTCGAGGGCCAACTGCACTGTACGGTCGAGCGAGTCGATCAGATCCAGCGCGGCAGTTACCGTAGCCACCTTCTGCTGCAGCCCCGTGACGAGATAGTATGTCGATTCGATATTCTCGATGATGTCACGTTCCTTTATCTCGGCCTGCAGCTCGGCGGCTTCGACACCAAGATTGGCCAGTTTGTTGCCGGTGACGATACGCCCGCCGGCATAAATCGGCTGCACTGCCACGACTGATCCGCTTACGCCTTTCTTCATCAACGAAAGCTCTTTCTTCACATCACTTCCCATTTCCGTCACCAGATCGTAGATGGCCGACAACAGCTCGCGCATATCGTCCGACTGAATATCATCCATGCCGAAGCGGACAAGCGGATTGGCCGCATAATAACCCACACCTGCAAGATTCACCTGTGGGAAATACTTGGTGAATACCGCCTGCTTCACTTGTCGGGCATTCTCGATATCCAGCTGCGATGTGCGTATCTCCACATTGTTTCGTCGTGCAAGGGCGATGCAGCTGTCGAGTGTGAGTGTCTGGGCCGGAAGGTGTCCGACAAACAAGACAAACCCGATGAACACAAATATTCTGTTGATTATCTTGATTCTCATTGTGACGTTTATCTCCTTTCTATTTTCAAGGGACGGATGTTCTGACGTTTCTTGTTCTCAAAGGCCAAGCAGTAGGCCACGGGCAGGATGGTGATGACAAGCGGAAGCGTGAAGAGCGTGCCGAAACAGATCACCACACCCATAGGCATCCAGAGCATGGTGCCGGCCAATATCATCGGCACCACGCCGATGGCGGTGGTGGCGGAAGTAAGGAAGATTGGCCTCATGCGACGCAGACCTGCATGGTAGGCGGCGTCGGAGACCGACATCAGCTCCTTGTTGCGCAGTTCCGCCACATAGTCGTACATGATGATGGCGTTGCGCACGATGATGCCTACCAATGAGATGAGTCCCAATACTGCCGATATGGAGAAGTCGAGACCGAAAAACCACAACCCGAAATTGGCCCCGAAGACACAGAGCACCGCCATCGAGATGGCCAACAGCGAAATCCCCAACTTGCCATAGTGGATGAGCAGCACCACAAACATGACTACAATGGCGGCAACAATGGCCATGAGCAAGCTGGGCAACAGTCTGGACGAGAATGCGAAGGTACCGCCAGGCTCGACCGTGACACCGTCCGGCAAATCCATCTTGTCAAGCTCTCGCTTGATTTTATTGTACTCGAGAATCTGCCCTGCCCCGGACATCACATCGGCCGACACCGTGACGCAGCGCACGCCGTTGCGGTGGGGCATGTTGCTGTGATGGAACCGTGGCTGTATATCGGCCACCTGACGCAACGGCACCCACACTCCGGGTTGTGCACAAGGCACCAGCAAGTCGCCCAATGAGCCGTAGTCGATATCCTGCTTGCCTTCCGAATAGATGGCAATGGGGATATTGTAGTCACCCTCCCAGAGGGAGGAGAGCCTGGTACCCGAAAGGGCGCTGCCCAGATAGATGGAAAGGGTCGATTGCGTGATGCCCAACCGGTTGGCGACATCGGTCTTCAGCACCACATCGACCATCTCCTCGGTCTCGTCGTAATCGGAATGGACATAGAAGAATTTGGGATTCTGTTTCATCAGCCGCAGCAGCGAATCCCTCACGATGGCGATGTCTCCATAGTTGTCGCCTTTCAGATAGAATTCCACCGGAGCCAGCACCGACTGGTAGTCCATCTGCTTGAAACGGATCTGCGCCTGCGGGAAAATATTCTCATAGCGCTGGGCATATTCCGCTATCAGTTCCTTGGTGGCATTGTCGCCAGTGGTGTTGACAATAAACTGGGCGTAGTGGTCGGAAGCCAGCTGCGGGGCATAGGTCATGTGGAAACGGGGCGACGACATGCCGACAAACGAGGTGACGCTCTTCACCCGCTTGTCTTTCAACAGCAGGGCCGACAGCGAGTCGGCCACCTGCTCGGTCTTATCTATCGATGCGCTGGCCACCATGTGGATCTCCACGGCAAAACTGTCGCGCTCGGCCTTCGGCAGTATCTGTATGTTGATCTGGGTGAACAGGAATGCTCCTATCAACGTCAATACACCGCCAGTGGCCATTGTGAGCTTTTTGTGCCGGAAACAGAAGGAAAGAAGCTTCTCGTATCTACGCTGCATCCACCCGAAGAAAGCACTCTGCACCCGGTCAAGGGCGGTCTCCTTCCCTTCCGCTGTGCGCTTGATGAAACGCGCAGAAAGGAACGGAATGACTTGTATGGCATATAGGAAGCTGCAGGCCAAGGCAATGAGAATAGTCCACGGGAAGAGTTCCACGACGTCTCCCAGGATGTTCTCTTTGAAAATGGCCAATGCGGGGAAGAACATCATGGCGATGGAGGCCGTGGCGAAAAGCATCGAGTTGGCCAGCTTGCTGGTCGAAATCACAGCCGAGTACCATCGTGAATGGCCCGCCCGCAAGAGGTCGGAGTAGCCGTCGATGACCACCACCGAGTCATCGACAATCATGCCCAGCACCGCGATGAGTGCCGCCAAGGTCACCGTGTTCAACTCGAATCCGATGAAATACATGATACCCAACGTAGCCGCGATGCAGATGGGCACCGACGTGGAGCTGATCAAGGCTGTACGCAGCGGGAAGAGCATCAACATCACGAAGATGACGATAAGGATAGCCTCGACGAGATCCTTCAGGAACGACCGCACCGACTTATCCACCACCCGCGGCTGGTCCGTAATGCGGTGGATATGGATATCGGGCGTGAAGGTCGCCTCTTGTTCCTTGATGATCTTCTCCACCTTCTCTCCGAAATCCACCACGTTATTGCCAGGACGCATCTCGATCGAAAGCATGACGCAGCGGTTATTCTTCACGTTGGCGTCGCTGTATTGGATGCACGGTTTCGACTCCTGGTAGCGCGGTTCTATCGTAGCCACGTCGCGCAGGCGCAGCGTCTGGCCGGTCGCAGGATCGGCGAAGACGACCAGCTCGCTCAAGTCGTAAATATTCCCGTAAGGAATGGTGACATGCACCAGCGCACTGCCCTCGCTGTTGCTCAGCTTACCCGAAATGGTGCGGAAACCGTGCGCCGCCAGCTCCGACGACACCACCGACGGCGATATGGCATACTGCGTCAGCTTCATGGGGTCCATGTGTATCGCTATCTCCTCTTTCTGGTCTCCCACAATGCTGATACGGCCCATCTCCTTGATATTGCGCAACCGCGCCGCGAGCTGCTTGGCGGCGGCCTCCAGCTCACGCGGCGAGCGCTCGCCGCTCTCGATGGCCAACAGCAGCGACGAGGCGTTGCCGAAGTCGTCGATGACCGCCGTCGCCGCCACCCCTTGGGGCAGGTCCGTCAGCCGGAACAGCGAAAGACCCTCTCGGATGCGCGACCACGTGACCTTGGGGTCCTCGTCCGAATGCACCAGCGTGACAAAGACATACAGCATGCCGTTCTGGCTGTACGAATATGTGTTATTCTTGTCAACGTTGGTAAAGGTGAATAAATATTCCTCGACCTTGCCGGCCACCTGCTCCTCGATCTCCTCGGCCGTGGCTCCCGGATAAACCACAGCCACCACCCCCTGCTTGATCTTGACGCTGGGAAACTCGTTCTTGTTCAGATGGGGCAACGCATAGATGCCTATGCCAATAACTATGAGGACCACAAATGCGAGAATCGGGAA
>ODAI014459304.1_pt1 | contig 19746 bp, 24 predicted proteins | sample 1539321 | NCBI WGS metagenome assembly ODAI01 (sample SAMN02144231, study PRJEB22623) | gut metagenome | biome: sheep rumen | host: Ovis aries | place: New Zealand
GCAAAATGCAGGGCGCATACCAAGGTGGCAAATTTGGCGCATTTTGTGAGGGCGACGACCATTTGACGGATCCTTTAAAACTTCAGAAACAGGTTGATGTATTAGAAGCGGATGAGACCTTGATGGCTTGTTGTACGGATTGTTCTGTGGTGGATAATCATAGTGTTGTTATAAAAGAAAAGCGTGGTGGGGTGGTGAAAAACGACGTTCCAGGTCGCTACAATCTGCGAGAGTTTTTCCAAGATGACCATCAATATCCGACACTAAGCGTAGTGTATCGAAATACTCATACTAAAGAAGTGCGCGAGAAGCATCAGCATACTACAAATCATTTTTTAAGCGATTGGACAATGTGGATCTGTTTGTTGATTTATGGCGATATATATTATCTGAATGAAGTGACATGTGCATATCGTATAAATCCCACTTCTGTTACTCATACTGTCAATCGTGTTGCTCGTGCAAAAGCCAGTAGAGATATTTGTGCTAAGGTGGCTGATATCTTACCGGATGAATATGCTGACATCGCTGCTGATTTGCGTGATACAAGGTGGGTATGGATTAGTTTGGTTTTTGCATATAAGGCAGAGAAGAGATATTTAGGGATGATAGGGGCATTATTTATGTGTTTGATAAAATGTCCTGGTAGTTTGTGGAGTGCTTGGAAAAAAAGAAAGAAATGAGTGCAAATAATCCATATAATCTACGGCAGAATATACCGTTTTCCCCACAGATGCCACGTAATAGAGGTGTGGGGTGGAAGCAACGTCTATTAGGAGGAAACAGTATTCGTCCGTTGACATTGCGGCAAGAACGGACGCTGCCGAACTGGATAGTGGGGGCATCGATAGGAGCTTTTGTTGTAGCATTTGTAGCTTGTTCTGCAGCCTTCGGATACGTAATGCCTATGGAGCTTGCAGCTTATTCTCTCTTGTCTCTATTGCTGTTTTTCTTTGGCTCTAAGCAGATGCTATTAAGTTGGCAGCAGTCAAAAGATCGCCAATTCGCTAAAGATCTATTCATATGGGCATTGGGTATTCGTTTGATATGGGGCGTTTTTAGTTATTCTATATTTAATGAGTACACCTATGGAAAAATTGATGGCTATGGAGATGATAGTGGATGGTATATGGAATTTTCCAAGATAATAGCTCAATGGATACGTGGCGATAGTAGAATACCATTTGGAGATTTATTGACCACATATCACGTTGCTATCGATGATGCAGGATACCCAACATGGCTGGCCATATTGTATATAGTGTCCTTTGAAGCAAGCGATGTATTTGTTCCATTTTTAGTAAAAGCATTCTTCAGCGCCTATAGTTGTCTCTGTATCTATCGCGTCGCAAAACGACATTTCGGGGATGGAGCAGCGCGTATGGCAGGTATATTTATGTGCCTAAATCCATATATGTTATTTTGGAGCACCACAATGCTGAAAGAAACCGAGATGATGTTCTTGTGTTGCGTTTATGTAGATAAAACGGATGAGGCATTAAGCTCTGGAAAGAGATTGACGTTTATTGGTCTCCTCCCGGGAATGTTAGCTGCGTCCGCGTTATTTTTCTTTCGAGCCCCTTTAGGGGTCGTGGCAATTCTTGCGATACTTGTGCATATAGTGCTGGCTTCTCATCGCGTGATGAATGCAGGAAAAAAAGTGCTTGTCGGCCTAATGGTTGGTATCGTGCTTATGGTCGGAATGGGAGATCGATTAAGAACGCAATCGGAGTCTTTGTTCGAGCAAGTACGGTCGGGTCAGCAACAAAGCAATATGGAGTGGCGTTCAAAGCGTGTAGATGAAGGTGGAAAAACGCAGTCCTTTGCGAAGTATGCAGGAGCGGCTGTATTTGCGCCGTTAATCTTTACCATACCATTCCCTACGTTCAATATGGCTAATGAAGCGCATGTGTCGCAAATGCAGTTATCGGGGGCAAACTATATCAAGAATATATTATCATTCTTTGTGGTATATGTAATGATTGTCCTATTGCTATCCGGCGAATGGCGAAAGCATGTGTTCATATTGGCATATACATTAGGGTATCACATGGTGCTTGTAATGAGTAATTTTGCACAGTCCGGTCGTTTCCACATGCCGGTATTCCCGATGATATTACTATTTGCAGCGTTCGGCATACAGGTAGCGAAGACGAATACGCGGATTCGAAAGTGGTTTCCGATTGTGTTAGCGGTTGAGGTGGTAGTATGTTTGGTATGGAACTGGTTTAAACTTGCCGGACGAGGGATGATTTAGCATCGGAGTTGCATTTAGGATTTTTGGATTATGATTTGTGATTTAGAGAAATGAGAACATTTTGGTTAATGGTATATTACGGATTGGCAAGCAAATTGCCAAAGTCGAATAGACCGATACTGGGTAAATTCGGCGGATGGTTGCGCTCGCGGTGTGCTAAGCATTTGTTCGCCGAGTGCAAAGGATATGTGAATCTGGAGCAGGGTGCGTATATTGGCAATGGACGGAACTTCCATGTGATGGGTTCCGGCGTTGGCATCGGTAAGGGTTTTGTATGTCACAATAGGATTGTAACTATACATGGTTCGGTGCTAATGGGTGAGAATGTGCTTTTTCAGGGGGGGGGGCATTCCTTCGCCGACCCAAACAAGCCTATAGGTTCAGAAGGCAATCTTCCGGATACGCCATTGGAGATAGAGCAAGATGTATGGATAGGGGCGAGAGCCATTATCCTGCCCGGGTGTACGCATATCGGTGCGCATAGTATTATTGGGGCAGGAGCAGTGGTTACGAAGGATGTTCCGGAGTATGCTATAGTGGGAGGGAATCCTGCGCGAATTATTCGGATGAGAAAATAATTCGCGCATAGATGATAGATAAAAAGATAGTAGATAGATCTATTTTTGATTTTTGATTTAACAATGATACCACATATTGTTCACTATTGTTGGTTTGGGAAAGGGGAACTTCCTCAATTGGCTAAAGATTGCATTGCCTCGTGGCATCGTTATATGCCGGAGTGGCAGTATGTGCGATGGGATGAAAGTAACTTCGATATCTCCTCCGCTCCCCTCTATGTCCGACAAGCCTATGAGACACGCAAGTTCGCTTTTGTGTCGGACTATGTGCGTCTATGGGCATTGGAGCAGTACGGAGGTTTGTATATGGATGTAGATTTTGAGGTGTATCGGCCGTTCGATGAGTTGATGAACAAATATCCGGCATTTGCGGGATATGAGGGAAGTAAGCGGATGCCGGTGATGCAAGGGGTGATAGCGAGTGAGGCACATGGGGCGTGGGTAACGGATATGTTGCGCACGTACAATACGCGTGTATTTATCAAGGAAGATGGGAGTTTGGATATGACTCCTAACACGACGTTCTTTTCCGATAGGCTTGAAGCGCAGGGGTTCATCGCTGATGGTGTTGAAAAGGATTTCTATTTGGAACAGGAAACAAAAACCCAGATAAACTCTGCTTGCGCTGACATAAACATAGAAAACACAAGTAAACCAAAAATGAATAATCCGCAATCGTCTGATGACGATTCCCCCAGTCTTGATCCGAAGTCTGCTCATATGCAAGCATCTGGACAGCCTTCCGCTCAATCCTGTGCAAATTCTTTGCCGGATTATTCTAAAAATAATGATTCAATTCTTGAATCTCAAAAAAATCCCCAAAATAATGATGGGAAAGTATTTATGTTGCACGTGTTTCCAGTGCATTATTTCTGTCCGGTGTTGACGACAGGGGAAGATGTACGGACGGAGGAGACGTATTGCGAGCATTTAGGAGAGAGTAGTTGGGCGACGAATAAAAGTTGGAAGGCGAAAGTGTTGCGTTTGTTAGGTCCCAAATGGAAGACACGCATCATTAAGATGAAACGTAAATTGCTTGGGTGATTTGTCATTTAGATGATACGCATTTAGACTGCGTTTAGAAGCTACGCTTTTAGAACTTCGTTTTAGAATGTAAGGTGTATTATGTAGCGAGAGATATTGAAACATGACAGAATAGAGTTGTGATTCCAGAAGGAGTTGCAACTTTTTTTGTTTTCGATTATCATGTAAAATGTTAATCGGGTTTTATAGGGACGATTGACTCCTTTGGATGACAAAAAAAAGAAAAAATCCATAAAAATATAAAAAAATCCGACTAAAACTTGTGTAAGTCAAAAAAAATCCGGAACTTTGCAGCGTGAAATGTTTGGATTTTGTCCAAAAACACAAATTTATTTGTTTGGAAAAAATCCGATATGAAGTGATTATTTGTTTGGAATTTGTCCGGAAACGAACATAAAAATCTTATTATTGAGAATACAAAATAGCGCAGACACACTTAGTGCCTGCGCATTCATTTTTTGTAAGTGGAGTGTCACGGAACGATTTTTTGTAAGCGATAGCGCATTTTTGTAAACATCCCACAGACGATTTGCTAAATGGTCTGTGATGAGGTAATGGGCAATTAGGCTGTCTAGGAGTCTTGCTCATAAGCAGACTGATTGGCTGTTACGCTCGAAGCCGCGTGGGCTATTAGATCAAAGCGGGTGGGGATGTGCTTTTTTGGTTACATATAATTATTGTTTTTTCCGTGCAACGGTGTTTTCTTTGTTTTTGTTCTTCTTATACTAAAAAAGAGCCCAATTGGGCTCTAATTTTAGCTTCTCGGATGCTCCTGATCATAGGCAGCTCCCTCGACTTTCCAAAGGTACTTGGTCATGGATATTATCGGAGATAATAATTTAGGATTTCAAATTTCAAGTTTATGATTTATTTTCGTTATCTTTAAGGGTAGCAATACTCGATGATAATATCTTATGCAAACTCGTAACATCCGCCATTAAATCATCGTATTGCTCCTTAGTAATAAGCATAGAGCCATAAAGCACTTTCAACCAATAGATGGTCTCATGTGCTTCCTTCTGTGCAATTGCTAATTTATTGATGAAGTCAGCAGTACTAACAGCATTACAAGCCTCGCTATAGTTTGCTTCGATAGATGTACCTGAACGTTGAATCTGGTCAGAGTTGTTGTATTCGTACTGCTTCTCACGGAGGTATTTGCGAAGATTGTTGATCTTTACGGAGAAAGAGATGCACCTATCAAGAAATTCTTCCTTCGTCATAATTTCTTTTATTTAGGATTTAAGATTTCAAGTTTCAAATTTTGTCTTCGCTTAGGAACACGATGGCTTTCGGGATGTTAGTATATGACTCTCCGGATAAACCGAGTTCGCGCGAATTGTCCATAGCCTTTTGCATGCGTTCATCAGCAAGGAGTTGTTGCACCCATGATGAGTTTTCCAGGAATTTCTCTCTCTCTCTTCTCGTAAGGCATATAATGCTTTAATACTTCAACGACTCTATCGGAATTGCCAAAGTGCTTGTTCGTCTTTTCAAAATGCAACAAGAACCAGTATTCAATACTCGGCATACTGTCGCAGAGTATCACATCAGGATGATCAGCATAGAGTTTCATAAATTGCTCTTTACGTTCTTTCTCTGCTGCATCCCAATGTGTGGTGTCCATGTCAAATACGCAAATGGCTTTACCTCCCATTGCAAGCACATTATCAACCAGTTTCTGCATGTCATACGCAGTATCCGAACCAAAATACTTAGGTTTCACCTCCATCTTATAGCCGCACAGGCTTTTGAGATGTCTGAAATACCATTTTTCCGTTATACCTGCGCCAATCACGGTTGGTAGCGGTTCACGCATTGGTCGTGTTTCTATACGGCGTGCCATGTTATACGATATTAGGCGTTGCACCAAAACGTCCACCACGATATGCTCGTTGGATTGAACGCAGTTTATTAATCCCGGCAAACTCATCCAGAGAATACAAAGAAGTAGCTCCATCTTTGCCTTTCTCGGTGAACCATACGCAATCTTTGCGAATGAGATCGTTCACTAAGTCAAGCAGGTAATCATAATGAGTAGTAACCAGCAGTTGACTTTCGCCTCCGACTTTAAGGAAATCATATAGCACTTGTTCTATTAGCGCTGGATGCAACGATGACTCAATCTCGTCTATCGGCAACAGAGCGTTACGTTTACGCGCATTATAAATAGCCGTTTCGATACCCAATATACGTCTTGTACCACGCGATTCTAATTCGTCCTCCAGTATGTATTTCTCAACACCGCGAGCGTTATTAACGGTATGCTCAAAGGTTGTTTGTAAGTCCGTAAGCATGTTGCGTTTAGCCTCTTCCGATAAATCTTTATCCTCGGTAATCGCCTGAATAAGTTCAGCAGGGAGATTAGCAGAAGCTTGTCGTTCCGTTTTGATTCCGGAGATGTTAAAGTCCCCTGCTCGCATTTGATCTAAGAGATACGGGACTAATGCAGGGTTCTCTTCTATCTCCGCTTTCGCATACTCAAACATTTTTAAGTTGGGCTCAATGGTGTCCATCACGCGCGTGCGCATCCACTCGCGTACGTCATCTATATGGAGTAGGACAATATTAACTTTTCCACGAGCGGCAAAGAACGACATGTTATCAAAACAGTTAATTTGCAGTTGCTGCAATTCAACATCGCTCAGTTTGTTTACAGCAGGGTTGACATTTAATTGTAAGCGTCCGTTCTCGATAGTACGATGAAAAAGCATCGTTGGGCGATTAGAGGTATAGAAGGAGAGTTTTTCCTCAATTACCTGATGTTCATTAGCGCTAATAGTGTACCAGAAACGTTTTCCGTTCGCATAGAAACGTAGCGATAGTTCGGTTGGCTGTTTGGGCGTTTCCGGATCAAAGCGAAATGGGATGAAACCGGTTGGCTTGTCAATGTCTTTTGGCGCGAAAGTCCAATAGCGTTTGAGCCAATCGAGTGCCATAAGTACGTTGGTTTTACCAGACGCGTTAGCACCATAAATCATTGCGAGACGTAGTAACCTTTTGCCATCAGGCATGGTGGTTACCAATTGATCTTCTCCCATTTTGTCGTTCGTTGCCTCAAAGCTAAGGCTTACTTCATCTCGGAACGACAGGAGGTTTTTGGCAGTTAATTCTTCTAGCATATCATTGCGTTTATCATGGTTTTTATCACATTGTTCTTTAAATCGGCCGCAAAATTACAAAAAAGAATTGATATTTCCAAATTATTGAATTAAAAACTTTAATTTTTTATATTTTATTTTGAAAATTGTCATATTTGGTGCCTAAATGTCAGTTAAAATATGTCATTTTGGCAGTTTTATTTGTTTGGCACGGAAGTTGCATGATTGGAGATGTTAGTGACATGACTAAACTTAGACATTATAATAATTAATAATATTAATATATACAACTATGAATGAGAATTCAAGAATTAGGAATGAAGAACATTATCTTCATCTAGTACCAAATGGCGAACCTTTTCATGTGGTTTGCGAAGTAACACCCCAGTCAGAAACCCGTTTGAAGAAGATCGGTTTCCAATCTGTCGTAGAGGGTGAGCGAGTCTTGCCGCGGGGATTAGGAAGTGTGTCTAAGCGAAATAGCGATGGTTATGACATCGTGTATAGGGATAGACCAAAAGAGTCCTATGTCATTAGTTTTATGGCTCCCGGTTGGCATAATACCCGACACTGGGTGCACATTACACGCTGGAGATATCCAAGAAAGCATATTGATGGATATGAGATTGAACTGACATTGATGCGCATAGATGATAAGCTCTATGCGGTATCACCGGAATTAATCCATACAAGCAGTGAAGGCGATAGGAACAAACATGTATTGAATTTGTTCCTTGAGCTATTTGGGGATTTTGAACTAAGGAAGAAGGAATTAAGCGCGGTATATGAAGCATTAAAGATTACGCGCGTAAATTGGACGATGCTTCCAGTAGGTGAATATCCGTTCAGTAGGTTGGAAGAAGAAGGATATTTACCTCGCAACAACAAGACGGAAACAGTCTATCGTCATTCTGATGAGGTAATACGCCGATATAATCCCTCCGAGTGCGTGATTGGTAATGGTGGATTTACAGGGTATATAGCATTTGTATTCCCCGATCGTAATATAACAATAATGGAACATTATAGATTAGGGAATGCTACGTATGTGTTTGATATGAGCTGGGAAGAGTTGTCAAAGAAAACGAAGGCAGAGATTATGGGTGAAGACTTAGCGATAGCGCGAATCATTCACACCAATGGCTGGACCCATTCGATGAATGAGTTATTCCTGACCTATCCCTCTCATTAAAGTCCCCCAGACACCTACTACGTCTGGCTAAAGAAACGGGTAGTAGGCTGAACTATCAGGAAATAGGATATAAATGTAATCTTACTATTATGGAGAGAGATACAAGAAAGTATGAACTTTTCGATGGTAATCAACTCGTATATGTTGGGATAACAAACGATCTAAATCGTCGCACCAGAGAGCATCAAGCAGAAGGCATGAATTTTACTCGTGTTAGACAAGTCGGCAATGCCTCCACTCGCCAAGGTGCCGGTGAATGGGAAGAAGCTCGTATCCAAACATATATGGATAACCATGGAGGAAAGTTACCGAGGTATAACAACAATACTTCCGGTAAATGATTCGCGTTTATTGAATCTACCCAGTTTAACTGCGAGATGCAGTTGTAGAACTACAAGGCTAAAGCATTTGACAAATCAGTATATATTCAGCCTTGGCCCATCAATTGATGGATCTTAAAAATAGCAGCGACACGCTTAAGTGCCGCTGCCGTTTTTACATTGCGCCGCATAATACACAATGCGAGCTACGCTCGTCATCCTCTCGGATGCTCCTGATCGTAAGCATTACCCTCGACCATCCAGTGCGCTTACCTTCCCCTCATACATGTACCAAAATTCCGTTTTGGTAGGGAGTATTCGGGGAGGCTACGCTTTCCCCACTGAGTGCACTACGTTGGCGCTCATCGGGGGCCCCGATGGTACTGGATGTTACAGCTTTTAGCTTCTCGGGTGCTCCTGATCATAGGCTGCACCCTCGACCATCCAGTACCAGGCTTTCAAGGTCTTCTTGCCACCGGCAAGGTCCTTCTGCGCGATGAAGGCCATCTGGTCCTGCGTGATTTTGCTCAGATCCTTCGAGCGAGTCGCTACTGCAGCTGCTACTGCGGTGAAGCGTACGCGAGCGAAGAGCTCATTCGCGCCCGGACTGGTGCTGCGCTCCACTTTCTTGCGGAGGTACAAGCGGTTGCAATTTGGGTTCTCCGTCGCTGCTACGCGGTGCGTGCCAAGCAGCATCTTTGCACAACTGTGCTGTCCGTTTTTACCGGGTTTACTCAATGCACCGGATACACTATCGATACCGGCGCTCCATTCTACTTTAGCCATGTCGCGCGAGCTATCCTCGTTCGTCGAAAGCGGCAATCCATGACTTCGTTACAAAGTAACTCGTATAATGGTTGCGCTTTCTCCTCTTCCCAAAAATTAAAATTTTCTGGAGCCCTATTGGGTACTCGGATGCTCTCGCTCTCCGATCCGCAAAACTAAGTTTCACGTCTCGGGTTTTCTGAACGAGAGCCCCTCTAAGCTCGATGAGAGGGGATAAAGGTTTAAGTTAAAATAGTTTGTTAAGATTTAGGTTCTTACTTTTTCTTTGGGATTTAAAGGAAAACAAAGAATCCAGTTGCGAGCTCGCAACATCTGCCTAATTGTCAATCTATCTGCTTATGAGTGAACTCCTAGACACTTGTATTGTCAATTATGCACACAGATACTCTGTGGGATTCTTTCTAAGAAAACGAGCTAAGAAAACAAGTTTGAAAACATTTTATTATATTATTTACACGCTGCATAGCCGTTTTCTTAGCTGAAGCACGTTTACTGCGAAGCAGTTTTCTTAGTTCACTGCGTTCTCACGATTACTATAAATAGTTTTCTTCCCGGTTTTCGGCTCTTCTATAGACAGCGATGAGGACATATAGCAGGTACTCTGCGAGTGGAAGTGGTTAGTAGGTCGTCTGGGAGACTCGCTCACAAGCGAACTAATATGCAGTTACACTCAAGGGCGTGTAGCCCAGGATGTCAAATCGGTAGTTATAGAAGATGTTTTCCTAAAGCATCAGAGATGCGCGTTTTCCTTTTACTCAAAAAATACCCACATACAGGATTAGCCGTTGGCCTGGTCATAAGCCGCAGATTCCAGCGACCAGATGTAACTCCGCATCGTGGTCTTCCCACCGGCAGTGTCCTTTTGCGCCTTGAAGGCTGCGAGGTCAGCGGCTTGCTTGGACGTGTCATGCATACGCGCACTTACAGCTGCGGATACTACCGAGAACTTGCTGCGTACTGCGAGTTCGTCTGCGGAGGGCTCGGTCGAGCGGGTTACGGAACTCAGTCCACGCAGATAGACGCGGGAGCAGTCAGTGCTCGTTGTCGGTGCGGTACGGTGGGTAGCCAACACCATTTTCTGATCACCGGCATGCGGCGATTTCTTGTTGATTTTGTTCAGTGCACCGGAGACAGTTTCAAACATCGGTGCATAACTAGCTTTTGCCATTTCGTTAAGGTTTTAAAAGGTTAATAATGTTAGTTAATCGAACGCTAAATGCAAACGCTGTTTAGATAATTATTTCAAGGAAAACGCGGCAGCATGGTTTGGCAACCGTATCTAATTATCCAAGTCTTAGCTTGTGAGTAAACTCCCAGACAAATCCTTGTATGTTTATCTACCGTATGGTTTAACACCATACTGCTGCCTTTAAAGAAAACAATTAAGAAAACAGGCCGAAAACATTTATTGTCATTTCTTCACCCCTGTGTACTCCTCTACCGTCTTAGTGGAGATGGTTGTGGTCGTTTTCGAGGTGTCGTTCTGCTGAACGTAAGTAGCGGAAGTGGAGACGGTTCTCCATGCCTTGCAACTACTGACGCCAACAGCAAATGCGCTAAGGATCAGCGCAAAGATGAAAAGTCTTTTCATTGTTGCTTTAAATTTAAGTTAGTATAATTACAAATGTCGATCCGACATTCTTCGTGCTGCCTTTGCTCCTTCAGGAACATACTCGTCAGGATATTCTCATTTTCCTTACTAACGAGAATGCATCCCCTCGAGTGTTCCGGTTTGGAGCCTACATGAATGCGAATACCGCTGCGACCGGGGACACCACCGAGAACCGGTAACAAGCGCTTGAATTTCGGACTCATCGTCACCGATATCGAATAGTACAATGGTGGGATGAGGTGATCTGCGTTCTCCAAAGTGTCGCAGATGGGAGTCAGCACCTCCTCAAAGCGGCTTTCGGTGACGAGGAACAGTTTTCCGCGAACGGACTTTCCGTCCGCTGGTTTACGAATCAGTCTGTATAGAGCCATATTACTTCTTGTGCTTGTAAACGTAATCTATTCCAAACAAGGCTCCTGCAAAGGTTGCCACTTCTCCGAACCCCACAAGCAGCGACTCATGGATTTGCCCCGGAGGTGTTATGAACGTGCCGATGAACAACAGCACCAAACCGCCAATTGATAAAACTGCCGCGGTAAGCAGTTGGATGTCAAGTTTCATATGCGTATAATTTAATTAGGTAGTCTAATCAATCATGGCGTGAACCAATGTAATGTTCACGACATCTCCAATTCCGACGACAAAGATACACCCTAAAACCGCAAAATGCAAGCGTTTTCGGGTTGGAGTGTTACGTACTGCCGGTTTTAGTGTTACATAGCTGTTTTTGCCTTGTTTTTCTTTTAGAGAGCACGAATTTTGGTGCAAAGAGTAGGGCGTTGTGACAAAATTTGACAAAAATCAAATAAAAATATCAAATAATTGAAATATTATTTGTATATGTGCAAAATTTTTTGTATCTTTGCGGCAAAATTTTATGAACATGAAGATAGTATCTGTAATAAACTATAAAGGCGGAGTTGGTAAAACAACGTTGACAGCAAACTTAGCAGCAGAGTTGGCGCACCGTGGTTATAAGGTACTCATGGTCGATTTGGATCCTCAGGCAAGTCTGACATTTTCCTTCATCAATCCTGATAGATGGAAGGTTGACTATGCTCCTTCAAAAACTATCCGTAATTGGTTTCAAGATGAATGTCGGACAAATAATTTCAGAAGTCTAATTATTGATGACTTGAGTGTAGAATCCTATGTAAATCAGAATAATGGATGTTTGCATTTAGTGGCTTCACACTTAGATTTAATCAATGTAGATTTGACACTTGCGATGCAGTTGGGAGGAGCCAATATGGAGCAAATAAGAGGCAATTACCTCAAAACACATCATCGTTTAGCAGATGGGCTCATTCAGCTGAATGAAGGAGAGTATGATATAGTGTTTATCGATTGTCCACCGAATTTTAATATAGTAACTAAAAACGCTATAGTAGCCTCGACGGACATACTTATTCCTGCAAAACCAGATTTCTTATCCACGTTGGGTATTAATTATTTGAGGCGTAGCGTGACAGGTCTGAAAAATGATTACAATGGTTTCTGTGAGAATGAGAAAGAGGGTCGATTTAATCCTATTCATCCTAGTATATCCGGTATTATCTTCACGATGGTCCAATATTATCGCCATAGACCTATTGCATCGTTGAGACCATTTATCTCTCAAACTATTAGCCAAAATGCAGAGGTATTTGAGAATATGGTTAGAGAGAATAAATCTGTATTTGCAGATGCGGGAACTTACGAAACACCGGTTGCGGTTATGAAACCGGGTATTAGACCAAATGTGGTACAGGATTTAGAGAGAGTAACAGTTGAATTAATAGCAAAATTACCATTGTAGTATGAAACAAATGAAATCATATGTAGAACTCCATGACAGATTAGATAGTTATGTGAATGGGCTTCCGTTGACAGAACAAGAGGAACTGAGAAAGGGGCAAAAAGATGTTCGATTCCGTTTGGTTTCAATATCCACTACTTCTTCATCGAGACAAGTAAGTGTGATTGTCTTACCGGATGCTTCAAATATTGTAGCACATTTAAAACAGTTTAGCTCCCGTGAAGAGGGTTATGATTATCTGCGGTCTTTGCATCTAAATAGGAATGGATATCAGCAATTGCTTAGATTGATGGATATGCCATATACATCGCGAGATAACACTCAGATTATGCAAGCGAAATTGATAGAAGGAGCTATCGGTTATCGTTTGCGCACTCAAGCTATTTTGGAAGCCTAATAAATAGCACGTTTAAGTTATGTCATTATCCGAAATCAAAGAAAAAACTAATTGGACTCATGTTGTTATAGGTGTGTCAAGTTCGTTGCTTACACTTGCGATAGTAGCTGTAGTGGCTGTGTGTTTTTGCGGGTTTCGTTATCGGAATATAGTATTGCTAAATTCTGAGCAAGTGGTAAAAGAGGAAGTTCAATCAACGGTAACTATCCCAGAAGCAGAACTATTGACGCAGTTGCATCAAAAAGGTATTTTGATGACTCCGGCTGAATATACAGGTCATTTGGCGACATATTATGATACATTAGTTGCTTTTCTTGCAGTCTTTTTTGTAATATTCTCGATATTCGGATATTTAGGTGTTCGTAGTATGTCTCGCAAAGAGGTGGCACAAGTAGCAAAAGACGTAGTAGCAGATTCGTATGAATTGCGGACCGGTATTAAGTCGATGATTATGGGTGAGATAGATGAGAATATGGTGCATGCTGAAGATTATGATGCTACAATAGCGGAGATAAATGAACGCTTAGATAAATGCGTTTATGCAGAAGATCCTCTTCCGGAACAGAAGATGACGATAGCAGACCCTAAAGAAGCGAAAAAAAATGGGAGCAAAAGGAAGAAGAATAGCGATTCCCCATCCTGAATATAAAGAGCCGGAGTTAATAGCGAGCATCGCTGATGTACAGCGCGTCATACGTCAGAAACATATGTACGATGCAAACGGGAATCCGGATCTTGAACAGGTAGCTCAGGAATATAACATTAAGGTGAGGAGAGAAGAATTACCTTCTCTACAATCCGGATATCTCCGTCATTCTAAAGATGAGGGATGGGTGATAGGTGTGAATAAAAAGCATCCATCCGCACGTCAGCGATTTACCATTGCGCATGAGTTGGGGCATTATGTATTGCATCGCAATGATAGAGGTACAACTGATTTCGAAGATGAGATATTCTTTCGAGCAACGGATGTGTCCCCAATGGAATATGCTGCTAATATGTTTGCTGCAGATTTATTGATGCCGGAAGATAGAATCCGAGAAGAGATTTCTAATGGCACGAGGGATTTATCGGAGTTAGCGAATAAGTTTTCTGTTTCGATAGAGGCAATGAAGTATAAGGTGGAATCGTTAGGCTACATTATTAAATGACAAACTATATTCTCATATCAAAATTAGGTGCTGCCGAGATTCGTGCTATGCAGCAAATGTCGGCTGAGAACAAGCGATATGTTACCCCTTTGATTGAAATCACCAAGGGGCGTAAATTGTCTTCTTTGAGGAAACCGACTCCTGAAGAAGAATATCCGTTTGATAAATATCTTGAACAAGTAAAGTCTATATGGGAAGGGCACGATATAATAATGGATTTGACGTCATGGGATTATTTGTCGAATGTGACGATAGATAAATTGTATGATTTCACTAATGGGTATGAGAAATGGTGCACGTTCATCGAGCAAGTAAATAAGGAATCAAACTTTAATTCCATTATCCCTTGTGTGATTACAAATGCTGATGATCCGGATTTAGAAGAAAATTTATGCAAACAAGTAGATATATTAAGCCAAAGATATAATATGATTGCATATCGTAGCGATATTGCAGATGATTATTGCTATGATGATATCAAAATAATAAAGGATCATTTGAATGGTAAGCCATTATTGTTTATCATAGACGCAGGATATGTACCCCAAATATCTATAGGAAGTTTTATTAATAAGATACAAATCCGCATAGATAATATCCGATCGATAATGCCGGATGTGCAAATTGCTGTTAGTGCTACATCATTCCCAAATAACATATCGGAAATAGGAGGAGAAGACTACGATAAATTCCTATTAAGCGAAGTGAAGATTTCTGATGAACTTAAGGGGAAAGATATCATATATTCCGATTATGGATGCGTTAATCCTCAACGCAACGATGGCATTGTGATGGCTCGGGGTTGGATACCTCGGATAGATGTCCCATTGAGCAATTGTGTTTTCTATCATAGGAAAAGACGTCCCAAAGGAACAAGTAAATATAGCGGTACATACAAAGAAGTCGCTGCGATAACATTCGCTGATAAGGATTTTCCCATGAGTCTTAGGGATAACTGGGGAATACAACAGATAGAAGAGTGTGCAAAAGGAGCTGCTCCATCATCGCAACCGAATTTCTGGATATCAGTTAGGATGTCTATACATGTGGAAACTCAAATACGGAGAATCAATAATCTGTAGAGGGGTAAAACATGATAATGCATCTACGCATGTGGTCTCTCCGCGTGAATTGATGAATGTATTGTACTTTGGTTTTAGTTTTGTGAGTAGATAGTCGTAGAAGATAGATCTTACTCTAGTTAATGCATATTTAGAGAAATATGTTCTAATCTCATCGCTATCCAATTGTTTATCTATATCCGATGAGGATTTTAAGAGATGTTGCGCAGGAATAGAATACAAGATCTCTGTTTTTGATTGAGATTTTTGTAAGATAGGGCGTCTAACTTGTTTGATAGTATTGTGCTCTATGGTTGCAATACCGATATCATTATGTAACCGATTTTGGATGCTCTTTTGATGTTTTTCTCCAACAACCACAATGATGTAATCAAAGATATTGCGGTATTCATTTATTTGTTCGTCTAGTCTTGAGTAATTATCTCTATCCGATTTGATTTCAACGGCATAAACATGATTATCGTATAGGATAACCAAATCAACGACCTTTCTGGAGGTTCCGTACATGACCTCGTTGCCAATAACTATATTTTCTTGACCATATTTTTTTATGGCGTAGTCTATATATAGGCTCTTCAATATGTCAGCTTCATGTAATGGCTTCATTTGTACTTTTATCGGCTGCAAAATTACAAAAAAAAATCGATTTATGCAAGAAAAAATAAATAAAAAAGTTATTTTATTGTGATAAAGAGTAATATTTGATGTTATAAGAATCAATACCGAAGAAGCGTTGTAAGTTTACTTACGAACCTTCTCCGGTATTGACTCATAGATGTATGTTTACATCCTTTCGCATTGTTTTCCTTTAACTCAGAAAATCATCGCAACGGATCGCCTAACCATTCTCCGAATGCATCGACGATGGGTTCTTCGAGCGTTTTTGTTTGGCAGATGCGTGGATCAAGATCAAACCGCTCCACGAAATACTGCAACCATCGTGAAAACTCCATAGGAGTTACTTTCAACTCCGGCTCCTTCCTCCGCTCCCGCATGTTTCGTTCCAGCGTCGCACGGAGTTTGCCTTTGCTATAACGTTTTGGTTTCTTATTCTTTTCTTCACTCATAGGCCATGATTACATTTGATGTCTCTCACTTGCTGCGCATCGTAATGCTCATCCGGTACAACAGAATCTAAGTTCACCTGTGCCTCGCGAGCAGCTTCAAGGAGTTCTTCACCTTCGACATCGATGTTAGCGATTATGAAGTTATATTGTGCCAAGTCAGCACACGTGAAGATGAAGCGGAGATGGCCATCGCGAATACGTGGACCTTTCGGACTACGCACCGAGAAGAACTGTTTCCCGGATCGTCGGACAGAGTATCCGTAACTCTTGCCAAAACTGCCAGTAAGAGATTTGCAGGTTCTTGCTAAAATTATCTCCATATATACTAAATATTTAAGTTGATGTTCCGATAATGGACCGACAATGGACCGACATTACCTCGATGATGGCTCGACGGAATCGAGAGAGTCGGGTTGAGGGACATCGCCGCAAGAGGCAGTGAAGTTGATAGTATCTTCCCAATCAGTCGGAGGATCTTGCATTGGTTTGACTTCCATCGCTTCACCCACGATGAGTGATAGCACATCCGTCAGTTGCGGTTCCATACCTACGATCAAACCCATATCGGGTATCATATCATTTCCCGTAGTGTTCGTTGCCAACACAAGGTGAGTACTTGCTTTGGGTTCTGAGAGGATTACCAAAGCGTTACGTTTGTTGTTTCCAGCCAACCACTTGCGGATTGGCTTAATGAGATTATTCAATCTCTTTTCATTATTGCATTTCATAATAGATCGATTTTTGTGTCCGAAATAGTTTGTTATTTAATTAGTTAATAAAAATTGCATTGATAGAAATTGGGATTTGTAGCCGCTTTGCTGTAAAGGAAAACGCGGACTTTGTCCTTTGATAAAACGCGGCGACATGGTCTTAACGACCTATATCTAATCATTCAAAAATCTGCTTGTATGCGAACATCCAGACATATTTTTGTATGCTTATCTATCATTTGGTGTAAACACCATCTCGTCGCCTTGTAAGAAAACAGGCCGAAAACATATATTTCTATCAATGGCGAAAATATCAAAAATTGACAAAAATCTTTTAGGAAAGTTAGTTTGTTGCCAATAGCAACGGATCCAAGGGGAGATCTATTTCATCGGAGGGAGTGTGGTTGCGTTTGAAGAGGCGACCGGTGCGGGTGTCGAACTGCTCCATGCGGAGACAGGGAAGTTCAAATCGCCATGCTTCCTCGTACTCTATCGGTTGGCGTCTTTCGACCGGAGAGAAGATGTCCAGACAGATACAGATCGTCTTGCCATCTCGCAAGAGTTTTTCTTGCTCTGCACCGGACAACCATTGTGGTTTGAGCGCTGCGAAGTCGGTGATTTGCCAGTCTGCACGTGCCTTTCGTAAACCATTCGGCTTGTCAAACTCAACCATCAGTGCTTTCTTGAATCGCGGATTCAGTTTGCGCCAAGCCTCGTATGCATCGTCTTTCTGCTTCATGGTGATTGGCCCACAAATGCGCCGATATGCTGCGCAGAAATCCGCAAAAGAAACTTCGGAGTCAGGCACGTCATGCGCTTGCATGCGTGCGTCGCTTACCTGTGTCTCTTCCTTATTTATGGGGGTGCAGGGGGAATTGCTATTGGCAACGGATTTGTTGCTATCGGCATCGTTTTGATTGCTATCAGCAACGGAAGGATTGCTATTGGCAATAAACGTGTGCTTGTCTTCCTTACGGACGAGACCCATTTCGATGAGTTGGTTCATAGATCTACAGATTTTGGATTTGGATATTTCAATTTGGTTTTCCATCTCTTGGAAGGTGCCGGACCATTTGCCTTGCGACTGGGTATAGTTCACCACGTGGCAGTACACGGTGCGGAGGTAGAGATCTCTCGTCCCCAGCACGCGTACTGCCTTTTGATGGTAAACCGTTGTGAAATAGTCCTTTGGCATATCTATTTTAAGGAAAACGGAATCGACGGGTGTTTTATGAGATAATCAAAAAAACAGATAAAAACACATCAGATAACGATAGTACATTTCTCTATTTATTTCAAGGAAAACGAGACGAAAGGATGTTAACATCCCGAGAGCCAATTCATAAGGTTCGTTCGTATGCGAGCATCCAACGCTCCTTCTGAATTACCTCTCCAGAATGGCTGAAGCCATCCTCTTTCGTCTCCAAGAAAACATATAAGAAAACGTACCGAAAACATTATTATCTGATGACAAAAATACCAAAAATAGCCATTCGGATGTAACAATCATCTACCATCTTAGGCGGATGCCGCTTCTTCCAATCCGATGGAAGAACGCTCCGGGTGTCGATTCCATATCGAAAACAGATAAGAAAACAGGTCGAAAACGTTAAAGAACCGAGATAGAAGGTTTCGTTTTTGGAACGTAAGGTTTGTCCGTTCCGGCAGTGGCAGCAATGTGCTTTTCTGCCAGTTTATCCATCTCCTCATCAAGCAGGTTCTGCTGTGCCTTGATGGAATCAATCTGCTCCTGGAGAGTCTCTTTCTGTGCATTCTTCTTCTGCCATGCACGGGCGAACTTACCAGTCTCATCTGATAGGTCGATAGTCGGATTCAACTTGAGGGTGTACTTACCAACTCCTTCAATGGTGAACGTACCACCGTTGGGTGCATGCTCAAGTGCTTCCGGAATGGCAGCGTCCTTGGTGTCGTTAATTACTCGCTTGAGGGCTTTTTCCTCGTCACGCAGTTCGCGTAACTTGATTAAATTTTGATTTTTCATAAATTTAAGTTTTTTATTGTTAGTCAAAAATGACCCAAAATGATTTAAAAATTTTTATTCTTTAAAGGAAAACGAGGAATCAGCAGTCGTCTGCGACGACCCAAGTGTAACCGCTCATCAGTCTGCTTGTGTGCGAGCACCCAGACAGCCTGACGATCCTTTCCACTTCAGTATGCACTGCCTGATTCCTCCAAGAAAACCTGATAAGAAAACATGCCGAAAACATATGCTGCTGCCTTTCAAGAAAACGAATTCGAAAACAGACCGAAAACATTTTCATAATTCCAGTGCACGAAGTTACTTTTGACTCAGGAGGAACTCGGCTTCCATGTGGATGGATTGGGTGATGAGTCGACCGGGGAGACCTTTGTAACGCTCGAAGCGTTCGAGCAGTTCCTCTTGCGTCATGTTAATGGGGTTGAGCTCCGGAAGATTGTACTTGACCGAGGCATTACGGAGCCGACGGAGGATGCCGCCACAGCGGTCGTTCTCTTCAACCGTGATGACACGGAGGTTGGAGGTGCGGAAATCGTCAATGTTACCATTGATATGATCCGGCACCATGCCATCGGGGATGCCGCCGAGCCAGGCATATGCCATCAGTTGGTGGAGACGATAAGTGTGTCCATGCCAGTGAACATAAGGGTAA
>ODAI014683890.1_pt1 | contig 19735 bp, 10 predicted proteins | sample 1539321 | NCBI WGS metagenome assembly ODAI01 (sample SAMN02144231, study PRJEB22623) | gut metagenome | biome: sheep rumen | host: Ovis aries | place: New Zealand
GCGAGCTTGCAAGCGGCAGCGTGAAAGGGTGCAGCGTCACGCTGCAAATTCTGATTTAGCTTAGCATCCGAAAAACACAATGCCCCGAAGCACTTTGAAATGCTTCGGGGCAAAATTTTTATCTGGGTATCTTTCTAAGGAAAGCTACCTTTTTGTTTTTTGAACTAAGAACTAAGTAAAAATACCTGTCGCTCCAAAACTTAGTTCTTAGCGCTCAATATAAAACCTCAACAAAAATTGAGATTGAATTGAGATTCAGTTGAGGTTGACAGAATATAATATACCTATAAAATCCCAAAGGAGGAAGATCATGCTTGAATTAAAAGGTATAAAAAAAGACTACCTTGCCGGCGAAAATACGGTCCATGCACTTAAAGGCATCGACCTGAAATTCCGAAAGTCCGAACTGGTGTCCATTCTCGGACCCTCCGGATGCGGCAAGACTACTATGCTCAATATCATCGGCGGACTGGATAAGTACACAGAGGGCGACCTCCTCATCAACGGCCGCTCCACCAAGGAGTACAAGGACAGGGACTGGGATTCATACCGCAACCACTCCGTAGGTTTCGTTTTCCAGAGCTATAACCTCATCCCTCATCAGACGGTACTCCAGAATGTTGAGCTTGCACTGACCCTTTCAGGCGTATCCAAGAGCGAGCGCCGTCAGAGAGCTAAAAAAGCTCTGGAGGACGTGGGACTTGCTGAGCAGATACACAAGCGCCCTTCGGAGATGTCCGGCGGACAGATGCAGAGAGTCGCAATTGCAAGAGCTATCGTCAATGACCCGGACATAGTCCTTGCCGATGAGCCTACCGGAGCTCTTGATACAAAGACCTCGGTACAGGTAATGGACATACTCAAAAACATTGCCAAGGACAGACTGGTCATCATGGTAACTCACAACCCCGACCTGGCCGAGCAGTACTCAACACGTATCGTAAAGATGCTGGACGGCGTTGTCACAGAGGACTCCGCTCCACTGACCGAGAAGGAGATACAGATGGAGGAGGTCCGTGACAAGACTGTTCAGGAGGAGAATGCAGGCAAAAAGAAAAAGCCTTCAATGTCACTGCTGACTTCCTTCTCACTCTCTCTGAAGAACCTCTTTACCAAGAAGGGAAGGACTACACTCACAGCCTTTGCTGGAAGTATAGGCATCATAGGTATCGCTCTTATCTACTCGGTATCTCAGGGATTCCAGAACTACATCGACGAGGTCCAGGAGGACACGCTTTCCTCCTATCCGCTGACTATCGAAAAGACTCATACCGACCTTTCCGCTATCATGGAGACCTTCATGAATCTTGAAAACGGCGAGACTGACCATGAAAAGGACGGAGTATACAAGAGGTCTGCTGTGTATGAGATAGTCAATGCCTTCAATGACAAGGAGGGCAGCGAAAACGACCTCAGATCCTTTAAGGCATACCTCGAAGAACAGCAGGCTGACGAGGAGTCAGAGCTTTCAAAGGCCCTCAACGGTATACAGTACACCTATGACTACGATATGCTGGTCTACACCAAGAACGTTGACGGCGACATAATCCGCTCTGACGCTCAGGAACTCATGACAGAGCTCATTGCTGAGACTATGAATGTCGATACCTCAATGATGAGCAGTATGGGAGACTCCGGGATGATGGGCGGCGGAATGTTCGGCAGCAGCTCTGCCGGACTCTGGCAGGAAATGCTCTCCGGCGACGACGGAAAGCCAATAAATGAGCTCCTTGAAAAGCAGTATGACGTTATCTACGGCTCATGGCCCAACAGCGCAAACGAGATAGTCCTTGTCCTTGACGAGAACAATGAGCTCAACGATATGGCTCTATATGCCCTGGGACTTGAATCCAGGGAGGACATCAACACTATCATGTCCGCTGCTATGAAGGGCGACACTACTGTCGAGTTCAAGCAACAGCGCTGGAGCTATGAGGATATCTGCAATATGGACTACAGAGTTGTGTTCAACTCCGACTGCTACAGCTATGACGAGTCCACAGGTCTTTACAAGGACCTCCGTGAGTCCGATGCAGGGCTCCAGTACCTCTATGACAACGCATATCAGTTAAAGGTATCCGGCATCATCCGTCCCAGCGAGGACGCTACAGCAGCTATGCTCACAGGCTCCATTGGATATACCGAGGAGCTCACACACTACATCATCGAGCATTCCGGCGATGCTCCGGCTATAAAGGCGCAGCTCGATAACCCTGAAAGAGATGTTATCAGCGGACTTCCATTCAAGCCTGCTGCCGGTTCTCTCACGGACTCAGAGAAGGCCGGTCACTTCCGTACCTATGTCGATTCACTTAACGACAACGAGAAAATGGGCGTTTTCATGGCAATGAAGTCAATCCCCTCAGAGGAGGAGCTTGCAAGGCTCACCGCTGAGGCTATGAAGGATGCTGACCGTGAGAAAATGGAAAATGACATGGTCCAGGCCATGACTGCCCAGATGAATATGAACGAGGACGACGTCCGCAGTTACTTCAAGAACATGAGTGATGAGGAGATAACAGGTATGTACACCATGTCTGTTCAGACTCAGATAAAGGCAAAGTATGCTCAGGAAGTCATCTCACAGATGAGCAGCATGAAGCCGGCCGAGATGCTGGCAGGTCTTGAACAGCTCATGAGCGATTCCACCGACGGCGAGCTGGCGTTCTATTATGACGAGATAATGGAGTTCTCTGCATCCACCTATGAAGATAACCTGCGTTCTATGGGATATATCGACATCGACGAACCATATACCATAAACCTCTATGCCTCCAGCTTTGAGAACAAGGACGTTATCGAGGACGTCATCGCTGACTACAACGAGGGCAAGGATGAAATGGGTCAGATAAAGTACACCGACTATGTGGGACTCATGATGAGCAGCGTTACTACTATTATAAATGCAATAACCTACGTTCTCATAGCCTTTGTAAGCATTTCTCTGATAGTTTCATCTATCATGATAGGTGTGATAACCCTCATATCCGTACAGGAGAGGACAAAGGAAATAGGTATCCTCCGCTCCATAGGTGCGTCCAAGAGAAATGTAAGCAATATGTTCAACGCTGAGACCATGCTTATAGGATTCTCCTCCGGTCTGCTGGGAGTCATAGTCTCGTGGCTCATGACTTTCCCTATAAATGCAGTTATAAGGAGTCTTACCGGCATAACTAACCTGAGAGCTGTTCTGCCCATAGGTGCAGCGATAGTGCTCATCCTCATAAGCGTTCTCCTGACCCTCATTTCAGGTCTTATCCCCTCACGCAGCGCTGCTAAGAAAGACCCTGTAGTCGCTTTGAGGACAGAATAAACATATCAGAAAAACAATATATGTTGAAAACGTAAAAAATGTGCCCCTGTACTTGACAAAAAGATACCCGTAGTATATAATATTAATATATATGTATATTGACGGGATGAAATGAAAGTCGGCTTTTGCCGTTGCTGTCATATTGCGATTGTCAAGATGATTCCTTGAATTTTGTCCCTGAAGACTGAGCTTTTATGCCTTCAGGGGCATTTGCTTTTCTGGAATGATATGTATATATTACAGCCAAACTGAAGGGAGTGCTGCCAGCGAGTGGATAGCGTCAATAATATAAGTCCCGATGCAGAGCAGGGTACAGGATACCGCATTTTTCTTATCGTGCGGAAGATATTTATTTACCTGCTGGCATTGATAATACTTCTTGCTGCTGCCTTCTTTGCCGCCGATAGAAGTCCGGATAAGTCACTGTTCGGGTACCGGTATTATACCGTGCTCACCGACTCGATGTCCCCGGAGTTCAACAGCGGAGATATGGTGTTCGTAAAAATATGCGGCGCTGACAAGATAGAAAAAGGGGACATTATAACTTTTAATCCCTCGTCCGACAGTGATGCTTACCTGACCCATAGAGTTACTGAGAAATTTCCGGACTATCAGGGCTCAGGAGTGACCTGTTTCAGGACCAAGGGCGATGCCAATGACACAGAGGACCAGTTCCTTATAGACGAGGCCCGTGTCATAGGCAAGGTCAGCTTCCATGTGCCTAAACTGGGTTTTATTATCAGATTTATACAGCTCAGGTGGTACTTTGTGGTACCGCTGACCGCTCTGCTGTTCGTGTTCTTTGCCCTTATGAAGCACTACTTCGAGCTCAGGGATGAGTCAGAGGATGAACAGGAGGATGAGCCAAAGGAAACGTCTGAAAGCACTGCGGAGCCCGTGACAGAGCCCGGACCCGAAGAAAAAGCTGAGGATGTGCCTGTGGACACACACGCAGAGGGGACAAAAACAGTTCCCGAAACTGAGCCGGAGGAAGTACCAAAGGCTGACGAGTAATTATTAAGGAGGATTTTCTATGGCTAATACAAAAAAAACTAAGACCTCTAAGGAAAAAAGAGTTCTTATCGCATCGCTGGTAGTTGCTGCTGTTATGGTAGGCGGCTCCACCTTTGCATGGTTCACTTCCAAGGATGAGGTTACAAACAGACTGAGCGCTAAGGCTGAGTACAATACAAGCATCGTCGAAGATTTCACACCTCCTCAGGACTGGCTTCCCGGTCAGGAGATAAACAAGGATGTTTCTATCGTCAACACAGGCAACATAGATGCTCTGGTTGGCATCCAGCTCAGCGGCAAGTATACCGTTATCAATGCAGGTACAGGAGCTGCAGTTGAAAGCAATGCAACTGCACTTCCTTCCGGCGTTACTACAGCCGCAAACCTTGATGCTGTTTCTGCTGTAAATACTGCTTATGCTCTTGAACTCTCAAGTAAATCCGCAGCCGCAACTCCTGCAACATCAACTTCAAATGCAGTTGACGGCATCGCAAATGAGGTAACAACTCTCCAGGCTGGCGGCACTCTCATCTGGAAGGCAGGCGCTCCTGTGAAACCTCTGGATGCAAGCTCCGTAAGGTCCGGCGATGATGCAACTGCTGCTGATTACAGCGGCGAGAACCAGTTCAAGCCTAATGAATCAGGTGTTTACATCTTCCGCAGAAATGTTAAGACAGATGCTTCCGGTGCTGAGACTTACAAGTACTCCGGTTACCTCTTCATAAAGGGCGCAACTGCTGCTGATGATAAGTACTATGCCTTCGAGACTGAGAAAGCCACTCTCACAGACAGCTCAGAGAATGCAACAACTCCCTTTATCAAGGGCATCAATGTAACATATGCTGCTGACGGCACTGTTTCTACTGTTTCCGGATTAAATCTGGCAACAGTTAAGAAGTCTGTGACCAATGCGGTCATTACATACGATATTGCTCACAATAAGGCTGTTGCAACTGACGGTACCGGTGGCAAGATAGCAATAAATATCGGACTTGCAAACGTTGGCACAGAGGCAACGAATCCCTGGCAGTATGTGGCGGACAAGGGCTTCTTCTACACTGACGACCTCGAAGAGGGCGGCACAACAGCAAAGCTCGTTGATTCTGTAACTCTCGACAGCAGTGTTACAAACGGTTCGTATCTGGCAATGGACTTTGACCTCAGCGTTGCTCACGAGAGCGTTCAGGTAACAAAGGACAGCTCAGGCAAGGAGGCAGTTCCGGACGGCGCTAAGCTGTTTGGTGCAACTCCCTCTGCAACTCCCTCTGCAACTGCTGCTTCTGAGCTTTCAAACGTAAGCTGGCAGTGACACTGAAATTATCAAAGCAAACTATAAATGATGAAGTAAATTAAAAGGAGGAGGCGGCACGATGAGGGTAAAAACAATATTTACCGTTCTTGCGAGCTGTCTCCTCCTCTTTTCAGGCATTGGCTCCTCAGCCTTTGCGGAGACCGCTTTGCCGGAGGGTGCGGTAAAGGGGCTTCCGGAGAAACTGACAGCCATGGATTCGGATGGCAATCCGGTGAACAGTGCTACCGGAGAGTATTTCTTCCACGTTGAGAACATGGAGTACGGGGAGACCTATTCCAAGAACGTACAGCTCATGAACCTCCGTGATGATAAAGCATATAACATCTACTTTTTCGTCGAGCCTCTCTGGAAGGCCGGCGAGATAGACCTGGAAAAGGGCTGTGAATGTACCTTTTTCCTGGACGGCCAGGAGTTCTACCGCGGCACCGTTACAGGCGACGGCAACATCGACCTGACAGAGCAGGTGTGGGACTGCGGCTACTACGAACCCGGCGATTCCCATGTGCTTCGCTGTGAGGTCATCTGGAATGACCTGGACGTTATTAATAATGTGGACAACGGCCACCGCCTTGTGGATAAGGACGGCGAACACGTTCTGACCGGCCCCAGCGGCTCCGGATATTCCGAAGGTGAGATAGAGTTCAAGTGGATATTCTATGCGGCTGTGAATGAGGAGTTCGACCCGCCTGATACCGGACTTCTTCCCACTGACGGGAAGTTCTGGCTGGGATGTATGGGCGGGGTTGGTGCCCTGATACTGATAATGCTGCTCCTACTCGGACGCAAAAAGAAAAGGCAGAAGCAATGAAATACCGGTATATCACAGGTATCCTGATACTCCTTGCCGCTGTGGGAGCCTATTGCGGCTACCGCTGGTACGCTGCATCCTACCGGCCGGAAAAGCTCATCGAGGAAAGTGACCGTGAACAGCTCGAACTTTTTGAGTCTGTCCGCCCTGAAATAATTACTGATGAAAACTCCGCTGCCGCTGAGGCGACTGGCATTAATGATTCTCAGGAGAGCTCTGCGGAGGATGATACATTGTCACATATCGCTGACTGTGAGGCCGTCAACGACGAGACAGTCGGCTGGATATATATTCCCGGCACCCATATCGACTACCCTGTTATGCAGTCCGCTGACAATGACTTCTACCTGCACCACGGTTTTGACAGAGAGTATAATAATGAGCTCGGATGTCCATTCCTGGACTACAGGTGCAGCAGTGATTTCAGCGGGCTCAATTCTATAGTATATGCTCACTATATGGCCGACCGCCGGATGTTTGCGGATGTGTCACTGTACAAGGACAGCAGCTATATGGAGAGCTGCCCGGATGGTTATCTTGTAACTCCGGAGGGACAGCACAAAGTCAGGTTCTTTGCCTATCTGTCAGTTACGGCGGACGCTCCGGTCTACCACACGGTGTTCATGACAGAAAATGACCGCAGCGACTACATCGACTATTTGTTCACGGAGGCTGACTATACCTATGGGATAACGGCAGGCGAGCTCAAAGAGAGAAGCAGCCTGCATCTGCTGATGCTTTCCACCTGTACTTTTGAGTATGATGACTCAAGGGGAGTTCTGGCAGGCATCATCGCTGATGTGTCTTAGCTGATCTTTAAGTGGTGCATTTGCGATCGTTGTATCTTTATCTTATATAGGAGATAAGCTGCGAAAAGCACATGATCCTGCCATTCAGATCAAGTGCTTTTTTAAACTATCCGCCTACCGGAAGGCGGTCACTGATATTCCGAAATATCGAAGAAAGGAGTGCTGGTATGTTAAGTCTGAGACAGCGTATAATTTCGGGCATACTTGCGGCTGTATTCATTTTTGATCTTATAGACGGCCGGACTTTTTCGGGCTTGCTTAAACGTGTTGGTGCATATGCTGCCGAATCTGACTACTCCGTCGGCTTTTACTGGGATACATCTGCCCTTGGAGACAACAATGGCACTGAAAGGTCCTATTCGCTCAGCAACGGCGATACCGTCCTTGATTTCACTGAAAATTCTGACGAGAACCCTATCCTTAAAACTACGTTTTCCTTCAATCTGGCAAAGGCCATAGAGAAGGACCACCTGGAATTCACTATCACTGGACTGGATAAGCTCATAAGGAACGGCACTCTCACTCTTGATATGAATGACCCTAACCTTGTGGGTACCTGGGACATAACCAAGGATGCGGCAAATGATGTATATACATTCAGAAACAAGGTCCGTGTAACATCAAACAATGAAACTACATTCACATGGCAGTTCGCATCAAGAGATGCAATAAACGGCTCTGATATACAGCTCGATACAAAGGTGAAGATACTGGAGACCGAGACCTATATCGACGATGAGGGAAATCCGGCTGTCAGGGACTGCGAGGAGCCAATTGAGATAGACACAAATTCTCTGAATATCAGGTATCACTCTGAGTGCGATGAGAACGATGTTAAAATTGTCTGCAAGGACATAAACGAAACAGATTTCAATAACCTTAACAGCAGCTACGACTGGCGAAGCTATTATTCAGTAGTAGGTCTGAAGGGCATGGAGGAATACACCAAGTCTCCTGTTAACGGCGGTGTTGAATATACCGGCAAAAACCAGCTCTATGATGCACACTATGTCATCCAGGGTGCGGCTATGCAGGAGGACAGCGCTCATGCAAGAGGCGTCAGCAGCTCCGACTACTTCATAGAGGTAGACCCCGGCGAATTCAGCCGTGATGACATAATGGTGGTAAATTCCGCCGGAAACCGTGTGGAACTGAAAGAGTACAATATCAACGGCAGGACTCTCTGGGGATTCTATGATTTCCGTGGACGAAAGAGTTTCCTTCCCGGTGAGAGCTACGGCTCCGAGTACCGTGTAGGCGTTCTGAATTCCGCTATCACAAGTGATGACAAGTCAGTACAGCTCACCGGACATTTCCTTATAACTTATAACGATGACCCCTCCGTTGTGGAGCTGACAGATGATGCAGCCCACAAGCTCTCCATAGAGGACCCGCAGCCTGTATCTGGCGGCGGCGGTTACATAAACAAGTACAATGACTACGAGATAAACAACGGTGTCACCTATGACGGGCATTACTATCAGCCTCACTCAAAGCACTACTCGGCACTGAACCAGCTTCTCTATGATGGTGCGTTCAACGGTAAGGAGGTCACCTACAGGCTTTCAGCAAGTACACCTCAGGCCAAGGACACGAGCGGCAATGCACTCGCCTATGACCTTATCTATGAGGACGGAGTTCCTCAGCTCCAGAATCTTCTGAATACCCCTGACAGATACCTCGCTCCGGAGGAGTACGACTTCCGGAGGATCCTTATCAAGAAGCTCATCGACGGTGAGACTGTGAACAATGACCCGGACAATGTTCCTGTCGGATTCGACTATGTGGTCTACGGCAAGTGCAATGACCCGGAAAGTGCCGCTTACGGTGTATGGCAGGTGATAGCCACAGGCAATACCGGTGCGGAGAGCACAGTGTATTTCCCGGAAGGTATCGACGAGATAAAACTGGTGGTAAAGGACCTGTATATCCGTGCCGACGTCGGAGCAAACGTGACTATCGCATATAAGCTGGACCCTGAGGAATACACAAATATCTACATAGATACAGAAAATTACTACGAGGCTGACGGCTCCGTAAAGGAAAATACCAACCATGGTTCAAGACTCGTCAACACGTACAGCAAAAAGCAGTATGTCGGCAGATATGACGTTGAGAACGATAGCTCTTATACCTATAAGAGCGAGGGCAGTGCCCACTCCAACACCTGGTTCCGTGACTCTGTTACCACTGTTGACTCTATCGCTGCGATAGAGGAATTCAAGTTTCATGATGCAACTGAGGTCGGACAGAACAGCTACTACTCCACAAATATCACTGCCGGCGGCACTATCCAGTCGGATAACCAGAAGGCACTGAAGCATTTCGCAGTTTACTCTGTGCTCCCGGAGAACGTCACACCTGATGAGGAGTGGCTGACAGCTTTCAGGGATTCATTAACATTCAGCGGTTCTGTCCTTGGTGACGGAACACCTGTAGACGCAGAGTTCCTCCTTGCGAACAATGCAGTCTCAGTATATTACGACGAGAGCAAAAACTGCATAGTTGCTGAGGTGAAATGCGACGGCTTTTCACTGGATTCCAGCGCAATGTCAGAGCTCAGCTTTTCCTATCCTGCTGATATAACACTTTCGCAGTTAGAGGAATATGGCACTGCGACTGCGTGGTTCAAGACTACTACCTATGTAACGGTCCTGGATGATAACGTGAAGTTAGCAGCAGTGGAGCGAAAGACACTTGTGACTCAGAACGACGCTCTCAATCCAACCGGAAGAGATGCTTCAAAAACAGAGGCGAGAGTTTCACTCTCATCCCGTGGTTCCCAGAAGAGCAACTACACCAAAAAATATGTATGCAGCAGCTATACCAAGTGGAGATATGAGAACTCCGCCGAGGTGGACGGCAGCAATACAGAGCATATCGACACAACAAGGACTGGCTCAAAGAAGGTAATGACATCTGACTATTCCTACAAGCTGGTGTTCAACCGCCTTTCCACAGACGAGAACGAGACGGTGAGCGAGCCCTTGCTGATAGACATTACAGAAGGCCTCCAGGATTCAGCATGGCATGGTACATTAAAGTCGATAACATTTGATACGAACAGCTATCCCGTACCGGACTATGTTCCTGAGGTATACTATCTGAAAAGGGATAAAGCTGTTGAGAATGTTTCCTCAGCAGAGTACAAGTACGGCTATGCTGCGGTGGATGATACCATATCCCACTTCAATCAGTACAAGGACGGCACCGGAAACCCGGTCAACTACTCCTCTGACCTTGATTACTACAGTGCACTTAAAAATGACATAAGAGCGAACTGGACTGCGGCAGTAAAGGACAGCACCGGTGCATTCCAGATAGAGGACGGCAGCGAAATATATGCAGTAGCTATAATATTTGCCGGTCAGCACATAGTTGGTCCCACCAAGGAGATGCAGCTATCAGCGTATATGAACATGACCGCTCCGGAGCTTATAAATGACAGCACCGGCAATGCGACCAACAATAACCGGGCATCCTTCAACAATACTCACGTATTTGCTGAGGGCTTGAGCCGTACAGGTGTACAGTTCCCCATGTACTCTCTCAGCAACACCACTATGCTCACACTGAGACATAATGTTCAGCTCATGAAGGTCAGTGCGTCAGACAAGACTCAGCGTTTGTCCGGAGCTGCCTTTGATGTGTTCAACGGCACATCAAGCGGAAATATCGACGATGAGGCAAATCTGGTACAGTACTACAAGAAGGGCAAGACAGAGTCCATTCCCATGAAGGATATGGAAGTTGACTTATCAGGCATACTCCAGATGAACCTTGCCCCCGGAATATACTATTACAAGGAGACCAGGGCTCCGGCTGGATACGAGCTCGACGACAGGCTCTACCGTTTCAGAGCTTCTGCTGATAAAAATTCAGTATACTATTACATGACCAGACTTGTATCTGCGTCGGACCTTGCATCTGAGTATATGATAGTCAACAATAAGGAATACGACATCTACAGAGATTCGATATATGCAGGAAAGACTCCCGTAGACGACAATGAGGCGTTCCGCATATATGATGACGACGGAAACGAGATAGGTTTCCTTCTTTATGACGATGATAACGGGCAGTATGTATATGACATCGAAAACGGCAGCGCAGATGATAAGGACATAAGATGTACTGCCGGAAGGGTAACTGTTTCCGGACTTGAAGCAGGCTCCTATATCATAGGAAAGAGCTTCACTGACCCGAATGGCCATTCGTTCAGTATAGCTGACGACAGTTCTGTCACCTTCATGCTGTTCAGAAAGTCTGCAATGACTTCGGGAATGCAGTACCATGTCCGTGAGATGACAGGTCCCGTCCCGGCAGGTGATGACCCGCTCTGCACATTTACCGGCTCAAACGGAAATTATTCCTTTGAAGGTACAGCAGAGGGCACTGTTATCCTTGTACCTGACAGCAGCGGAAAGCTCACTGTCACCGGTCTTGATTCCGGCAAACGGTACTACATCGAGAATGTTGAAGCACCGGTGGGCTACAGGCTTGCTGAAAATCATATAATAGCTCCCGGCAGCAGCAATGTTGAATTCTATTCTATGGAGGACCTCGAACGCCATGACTACATTGTGGCAGAGGATGCTCCTATTGGTTCAGCAATGGCAAACTTCATGAAGATAGACGGCACAGTCTATGACCAGGAGGACCCGGATAACACCATAGTCCCTCTTGAAGGCGCAGAATATCAGATGTACCTGCTGGAGGATGACGGCTCTGAATCACTGCTGTACTTCTCTGAAAACAGCGGCACCGGCGTCTATAAATGTCAGGGTACTTCCGGTTCAAGCAGCTATAAGAGCGTTCTGAAGAGCAGGACCGTACAGACAGAGGACGGAAACGGCAATGCAGTATCAAGGAGCGGTTTCATATCTGTAAGAGGACTGAGCTTCGGCACTTATGTGCTCAGGGAGATAAAGGCTCCGGACAGCTATCAGCTTAGTGATGAGGCAGCATTTTTCTATGTAACGGCCTCAACTATCGACGAAAACGGCTATGTAAAGTTCGCAGACGAGTCCGGCAGCGAGCCTGATAATACTACAGACACCCTTCTGCTAAAGGACGATGAGGTCCTCAGCAGTCTGGTGCTCACAAAGGCAGACGCTTCAAATGAGGAGAACTACCTCGGTAATGCGATCTATTATCTCTACAAGCTCCAGCCAAATACAGACTCCTCCGTGACAAGCGAGGACTACCTCAGTGCTGCAAAGGCGGCATCCATTCTGTCAAGAGGACTGACATCTTCACAGACATTCACGAAATACTGGGGCGAAGAGCCGGAGCGGACGCTGAATATCGACTCAGGCGGAAAGGCTACTGCGGAGGATCTGCCATTCGGCACATACCTCCTCTATGAGTTCCTCGCACCTGCCGGCTACAAATGGAACAATGACATAAACAAGTGGGAGACCTGGGCATATACGAGCCATGAGCATGAAAAGCTCAGCCAGGTAGTGGTCATCGACCAGGATACGGTCTTTGAGAACAAGACTGTCTCCAGCGAGGCCGTGGCTGACGAAAACGGCAACCCTCCTGATTCTCCGGAATGGCACCCCACCTATGCGGAAACTATAAACTATCATGAGTTCTATGCAAAGCACCTGGACGAGCGCAAGGAGGGCGAAACAAGGCTCATCAAGCGCAATGAGGACCAGCTCGGACTCAACAATGCGGTATTCGCACTGTATCAGGTCAGACTGACCGATGCGGAGCTTGCAGGAGTGCTCGATAAAACAGAGTCCGAGGTATCAGCAATGTCTGAGGCGGACAAACAGCTCGCACTCAGCAAGCTGGAGCTGAGCGTGGACGACATCGACTTTGACAGCCATTTCGACTTTGCAGAGGGCGCTCCCAGGACTGACGGCAGCGGAAAACCCATTGATAAGCCCATAGACACACAGATGAAGACCAACGGCGACAAGACAAAAATGGGCGCAACTGTCACAAAGACAGGCCTTGAATGGGGCATCTACTACTACTATGAAGTAAAGGCTCCCTCAGGCTATCAGGCGGACAGCACACCCTACTTCTTTGCTGTTGATTCCGATTCTGTGGGAACTCTCATAGAGGCCGAGGTCAGCGATGAAAAGACCTTCGGAGAGATATGGATGTATAAGCAGGCAAAGGAGGCTGACGCAGAAGGGAATCATACAAAGCTCTTCGGCGCACAGTTCGACCTGTATCACAAGGACGGAGGCCTGGTATATTCCATACCGATGCTGAGACTCACAGGCGCAGGCATCGGAAACAGGGTAAAGCTGTTTGTAAAGAAAGCAGAAGTTCTCGATAAGAAACACATAAGATTCGTTCTTATCGACCCTAACGATGGCAGCCAGTGCATTCTTACAGCGGAGTACGCTGAGAATGCGGATGGTACTGTACTTTCACTTACCCCTAATGAGACTTTTATAAACAAGTACGGCAGTGACCTTGTACTGTCTGATTTCAGACTTTCATATTATGTGGTATCTGCCGATGAAAAGAGCTATTATGACGACGACCGGGGATATATCCCCTTCAAGGAGGAACCTGCCGAGCCTGTGCTCCCTGACAACTATTCCAGTGAGGAATATGAGGAGTACCAGCAGCAGATGTCCGACTATCATCAGGCGCTCAGCGAATACTACAGGAGCGAGCTGATAAAGTCCTGCATGACACATAACTACATCACAGCCGACAGCGGCGGACGTCTCAACGTCCGTGGACTTGACTGGGATTCATACTACTTCCGGGAGACAGTTCCTCCGGAGGGCTATGGTCTTGCAGACGACGTTGTGTTCACAGTGAACGCTTACAACTGCGATAACCAGTTCATTCCCTGCGAGGACCCTCCGGCACAGGCTGGAATAATCATCGACAAGGAAATACCTGACCCGGACTACTTCGACTCATTCGGTGAACCTACCTTCATGTACAAGGTGTACGGACTGAGACCGGCTGAGACCGGCGAGACCGCCGACTACACCAAGGATGGCACTGATTACGTCAGGGACGGAAGGACATATACTCTTTCGATACACCTGACAAAGCCGAACACAAAGGGCTCCGCAATGGTGAACGTCCCTGCCGGACAGTATCTCATCGAGGAGCTGCCGGTATCAAGATATGAGTGCTATGACCTTGAAATGGTGACCGGAAACAATGTGAAGGTAAAGAGCGTGAGCCTGACTACTCCAACATCGGCAGCAGTCGAGGACAGCACAAAGCATGACATCAACGGTGGTGATTCCACAATGCCATGGACGGCCTTCTGCGACCTGACAGGTGCAGACAGCTCATTCGGAGAGATGCTGGCATTCCATGTGAAGTACAGCAACCGGATAAAGAGGTACGACCATTTCAGCGAGGTATCATATGCGGATAACCAGATACCTGAGCGTGAGTTCGTAACTGCGTTCAAGCCTATCTACATCCCGCTCATCCCTGTTGAGGACGGAGACTCATACACTTATGAGATAGACCTTGCAGAGGCTCTTGCAAACGGCGACTTCGAGGCTGCACTGAGCTATAACACTGAAAAGATAAAGGAACTCACTGCTGATGAGCTCAGCAAGGTGAAGTTCAGCAGCAATACGTCTGCTCCTGTAACAAACGTGTCCTTTGACGGAACTATCCTGAGGATTACAGTTGCAGACCCGGCATCTGCTGCGGGACAGTCCATATCACTCAATGCCGGTTACAGCGATGACCCGGACTTCACAGTCTATGACGAGCAGGACACCAGCATGGTAAGAGGCTCGCTGGAGCTGACTTTCAGTGATATACAGGCAGATACAGTTAAAAAGGTCATCCTGAAGAACGATGTTTCAAACCTTTCATACTTCCCAAGAACGGAAGGTGCGGAAAAGGATACCTCAGTAGCTGTGCTGTACACAAGACCCTACGGCGGCGGAGATGTGACCAGGTCCATGCAGATTGAGGGGCAGACGGCTGACATAACTCCTGCTGACAATGGACACGTTTTCGCTTACTGGTACCTCCTTGACCCGGACGGCAGACCGGTCCTTGATAAGAACGGCGATATTATCCAGTTCACAATGGAGGAGATAGAGACTTATATCTTCGACGGCACCTGGCCGGCTTACATGAAAGCAGGTACTGCTGAATCATTGCTCCCTGCAACGTTAGAAAACCCCGCAAATGTGGTGAATATTTCTTCGTTTACTTTCCAGGCGGAGCTTTTGGCACAGGATAAGCCTAAGGCGATGTTTATAGATGGAGATAGTTTTAGAACATTTGCAAGAAGATTTGCAGGTAATAGATGGAGTACTGCTGTTATTACTCAAATCATTTATTCTCCAACACCACCAACTGAAAATGGAATGACAAAATATGTTTTGCCGAGTACAATAACTGGTAATTATGGTAATACCACAAATTATACGGCTGTTTCTTTGACAAAACCAGGTGAAAATAATGGCGTTCCAGATTTTGAGAATTATGACAGCTACAACTCGGACTATCCTAATGTAATTTATATGTGGTCGGTTGGAACAGTTGTATATTGGTATACAGATGACCCAACTAATAAAGCTATGTTAAACTACGATTCGTCTTGGATGTTTGCTGAGATGGATGGAATAAATAATGGCTTTGTTAATACTGGATTAGACCATATGTGCGCCGATGAAGTTGTAACGATGTCCCATATGTTCTATTGTAAAAATACTAAAAAGGAAGAAATTCCAGAAATTAATTTGGATAGTTGGAAAACACCTAATCTAACGAATTTGGAGTATATGTTCTTCAATCTTCGTGGACTGAGAAATATCTCATGGGAAAACCTTGATACAAGTAATGTAACAACAATGAACCATATGCTCAACTGTGTTGGCTTGTATAATATCGACTTCTTGGCAGATTTGAATACAGATAAACTAACAGATATTGGTTGGTTCATTAATCCTCAAAATGGAAGTACATTGAATAACCAGGCGTCTAATCCAAATATGCTTGATTTAGTTTCGAGTTGGAGTAGCCTTGATAGTTTGACTGTGTCAACAGAAGCTTTCAGGAATTGCTGGATAAGAAACAAGACATTCACAACAACAAACGGTTCAACATATAAGGTAGAAGGAAATGGTTCCATTACAAAAATCAGTTGATTGAACTAAAATTAACCCCCGCAGGAAAACCTGCGGGGGAATTTTTTGATATTTTGTTATTCGGCAAAGCTGTTCCAGGCGGATTTCCAGTCAGCATAGGCTTCACCGGAATTGGCATCCACGGTCTGAACGGACTCCGCATAGACGTAGACATCGTGTGCCTGTATATCGTCCATATTCTCGTACTGCATCCTTATCCAGGATATGAGGGCGTCTGTGCTCTCACCCGGAGGTACGGGTTTGGTGTAGTAGTAATAGCCGTTGGTCACCGGCGGAACAAAGTCCCCGGAGTTAGGCTCCCAGACGTATATCCAGTCCGGAGGGAGTGAATTGACGTAATAGTCCGTATCTGTCTTATTGTCCGGGACGGCAGCTTTTTTGTATACACCTGGTCCATTTTCGGGAGCGGTGTCGCTGTCCTGACCCTCAGCGGTGAAGGATGCGGCACCTTCCACTACGGAGTTTGAAAATTCCAGCCTTACTCTTACGTAGCAGGGGATACTGCCGGTATTAGCTATTTTTACCAGCTTGCGGTAGGCATACTCCTGTGACTGGTCCGGTACCGTGAATTCCTCGGTGACTTTTATCTCATCCTCACCTACACGTACAAGGTTAGGGGTCTTGTCTGTTGTACCGAGATAGGCCAGCGAAGTACTGAAAAGTGCGATAAGTACCGCACCTGATACTATTGCAAGAACGGTCTTTTTCTTTTTGGTCATTCAGACTTTCCTTTCTACTGGGCAGTGTTCTTGTTATCAATGATATTGTAGATACTTTCAAGGTCAGACTTCACATAAGGCGCATCAGCGGTGCCCTCTCCGGTGATACCGGATATTTCAAGGGCATCGGCCTGGACTGCATAGGCATTTATCTGGACCTGTCCGATAGTCCTGCCGGCAATATCGCTGTCTATGATGCTGCGGAGCTGGAGGTCGTCGAAGATCGGGACAGTCCTGTCTCCTGGGGCTATCCAGGCACTGTAGCCTAAGAGATAGGTGTCATAGGTGCCGTTCTGTATGCCCTGTATACCAGATTTTTCAGCCTTGGACTCAGTCTGCCTGAGGTATACCCAGCCCGGTGAATCCGGTGTTGATGCGTTGTAGGATAATTCCCAGTTCTTTGTGACACCCGAAGCAAGCTGTTCCGGCCGGATGATGTAGTCCTTGGCAGGGCCGTCTGCTGCGATGAGGTTGAATATCTCCTCAACCTGTCTGTAGCTTTCAGCGCCGGAGGCGCTTCCTGTCGGGTCGATACGCTGACCGTCACTTGTAAGAAAAGTGGCATCCATACAAGGGACTGAGACCTCAACGAAAATGAGCTCATTGACTGTGCCGGTATTTTTCACCCAGGGCTCCTTGTCTATTATCTCGCCGGCAGCGAGGGTCTTGTTTTCGTCGAAATCCTCCTCGATGTCAATGTCTACCTCACCTATGGTGAAGTTATTCTCGGCAAGGTCACTGCTGGTGAGGAAGGCAGCAGCCGTTCCGATGACTGCTATAGCGCATAAACTTGCCGTCAGTGCTATCCTGCGTTTCCTGGACTTTTCCATTAGCTGCTCCTTTCCTTGGGTTCTGGTTCTGGGGACTCCTTCTTTTTCTCCGGCATAAAGCTCAGAATGAGCAGGAGGATGATGATAGTCACAGCAGCTATCTTTCCCCTTCTGCTGTGCAGGTATATGATAATGACTCCGGCCTTCGGGATGATGACGGAGGTCTTTCCGATGTAGTTGTCTGAGGTCACTGCCGATGAGTCAACGGTATTGTTAGCATCGCCCTTTGTGGTATATTCTCCGCCGTTTATCTCGGTGACACGGTGAGTGACCAGCAGGTCGCTGCCGGACCGGAATGCGATGACGTCGCCGGTGGATATGTCCCGGAGGGGCGTGTTCTCATTGACGAAGCATATGCTGTGTACCGGGATAGCCGGTTCCATAGAGCCTGTAGTGACCACGTAGGGTCTTATCCCGGCAAGGTAGAGCACAGTTACCACGGCAGCGATAATTATGATGACAGTCACGAGGAAAGAGAGTATCCTTCGGACCGTGCTGCGTATGATATGAAATGTCTTCACGGCTTTTGCTCTGATAGATGCTGCCATACCTTGTCCGCCTGAGTTTCTGTGACACCGGAAGCCTTCAGGTGCTCTGTCTGGATGCCAAAGACTTCGATGCTTATTTTCTGAGTGCTGCCGGGGAGGGAACTGTCCTCTCTTGCATTGCAGAGGATGACCTCATTGAAAAGGGGAGTGTCTGTAGTCTCACCGGGGTCAAGGACGGCCATTTCGTCGGAGGGCTCTGCCTTGTCGGTCCAGGCGTAGAGGTAGGTATAGCTCTCCACAGTCCTGGAGCTCCCCTTATTTTCAGCAGTTTCCATAAGATGCCAGTCAGAGTTATATACCTGAGCGCTGCTGAGAGGATCCTCGGTGTAATTGCCGTCACTGTCGATGAATCGGAACAGTGGAACTGCGGTATTTGCCAGATACTCGCCTTTCTCATCGTCGACGGAGGCCTTTTCGATAGTGACCTTCTGAGCAGGGACAGTGACCTTCATAAAGACATATGCGGGAGTTTTTCCGGTATTGACTATCATGGGATCCTTATCCACCTTCTGCTCCGGGACGATAGTAGGGTCATCCTTCCAGTTCGGTTCAATGACACGTATCTGGAGGTCATTTGCGGAAAAGGAGTTGGTAACGGTATCACTGCTGGTAAAATATGCAGCAAGCCCGGCTATAACAGTCACAGATGCAAGTGAGAGTGACAGTGCTCTGATTTTTTTCCTTTCCATAGCAGGACCTCCTTTTCTGAGTATATATAACCAATTACATTATATCATAAAAGCGCAGCGTTATGATATAATTGCCCGATATGCAGGAAGCAAATCTTTGATTTGCGTATCTGCAAGGGCTTTAGATAATATATAATGAATGCTTTTGCATTCATTATATCATAAAAGCGCAGCGTTATGATATAATTGCCCGATATGCAGGGAGCAAATCTTTGATTTGCGTATCTGCAAGGGCTTTAGAAAATATATAATGAGTGCTTTTGCATTCATTATATCATATTTTAATGTGAAAATCAATAGTTTCAGGCTCCTGAACACCTTGTTTTTCTGATTCGGGCATATTTGCAGTTTGTCGCAGAAAACTGTCATTTCGTCGGGAATAATTGACTTTCACATCATAGTGGTGTATAATTATATACAACATCAGAAATGCTCTGATGCCGGATAGAAACGGCCGGAAATTTGTCCGGCATCCGGATAGCTTTAGGGGGAATGGTCTATGTTCTGTAAATTCTGCGGCAAGGAGCTTGCCGATGGTACAAAATTCTGTTCTGAGTGCGGAAATTCGCTTGATTCA
>ODAI010416246.1_pt1 | contig 19731 bp, 17 predicted proteins | sample 1539321 | NCBI WGS metagenome assembly ODAI01 (sample SAMN02144231, study PRJEB22623) | gut metagenome | biome: sheep rumen | host: Ovis aries | place: New Zealand
AAAGCGCTGCTATATAGAGTATAAAAAAATAGATATACACTTGTACAATTCGAATTGGACTGCAAAGGTACTGCTTTTTTCTGACATTTGCAAGGGAAACAGCAGAAAAATAACAGAAAAAGCAAGAAAAAAGCAGATTTAGGCATTTTTGAATATGAAAAGGTGCAATTGCTTTCTATAAAACACCAAAGGCAAACCGTGAAGTTTGCCTTTGGAGATGAGAATAATAAAGAAACTGATTAATATTCCTCGTACGGACTGAATCCGCGGGAAGGAGCAAGAGCATCATCTCCTGTCACCCCAGTTGAACTAATAGAGAAGTCAGTTGACCCACAGATAATATCCAATTTCTTAAGAGCGATAAAATCAAATCGAACGCTATTATATTGTTTTTTCATATTCGTTACTAATTAATGGTTACTAATGGTTATTGTATGCGGCGCCCTGTTACATCATAGATTTCCGAACCTCGAATAATAAGGAGTTGTCCATCACGGACTATTTTTTGAACAGAATCAGCACCCTTAATGTTTTGAACACTTGTTGCTGTATTTTCCTCACTTATAACAAAAGATATGCGTGAAGCAGCATTGTTCCCTTGCGGAATGGGCAAGTACGCCTTGTAAGCACCCAAGAAAGCATAATCGAAAGCAAGAGCATCGCCACTTTGCTTAATCAACGGTGCAAAACAAGGATTACCATTTGAACTGGACAGAACATATACTGAATTAGTTGCAAAATCATTCTTATAAGCCGTAGTGCCACTAAACAAGTTTTCTGCAATTGCACTTGGACTGCTATTGGTAATATTGAAAGTATATTCTCCCGGTTCTGCTTGTATTATAACCGGTTCATTTGCTGCAATACTTTCATTACGAACAGGAGACAAGGTGACTTTCTCAGCATCCACGACTCGGGCATAATAGGCAGTAACTCCTTCCGGAATCTCAGTAGCAAAAGGTAAACAAAGGGAAGCCCAACCAATACTACCCACTTTAAGGGTGTAAGAACCAGATCCCAGATAGGTGAGACTATTTAACCTAACTGTTAGCCAGTTAGCCCCATTTGCCTGCGTAGAAACAGTCAACACAAGATTGCCATCTGCTTGTACTTGAATATATTTTACTTCTTCAATATGACAAGCCGTAGCCGCACCTGTATTCTTTACCAAAGCTGATGTACAATACTGATTATTCAGTTTGAGAACTGCTATATTCTTTGTTCCCTCTGCTCCCTCAACAACAGTGACTCCGTCCCAATTTGAACAATGGACATTGAATCCCACATTGGCAGTATAGAAACCAGGAGTCAATTCTGTCAGAGTATATGTCATAACATCCCCTTTCGTTTGGGAATTATCGTTATAACACTGCACCATTTGATAACCAGCATAATTATCATAACTTTGCATTGCTCTCCAACCATTGGCATTATTATTGCACCAGCCCCAATTTTCCGAATTATTTGCGCCAGACACGTCAATACCTGTTCCATCTGATATATATGTCAGCGAAAAATTATCTGCTCCCATCCAAGAACCACTTGCTGGAGTACTGACAACCTTTACACCCAAATTGACAGTTTTTTCTGCAGATAGTGCAAAATCCAATGAGTAGTCATTGAACACACCACCATCACCACCTTTGACAGGAGACAGGAAACTTTGGTCGTCATAGTAAGCATATAATGCTACGACACCATCATTTCCGTTAAAGAAGATTTTTGCAGAGAGTCTGTATGTACCTGCAGGAAGAGTTACCGCTTGGTAATAATCAACATTGAAAGAAGCGGACGTCGTGTTGTAATATTCCAAATAGGTATCTTTAGCCGGATCACTATCCGACGCAAGTTCTTTAGAGTAGTTGCCATTTCCAGACTCATGAGCATAAGCAGTCCAACCAGAAGGCATAGCCTGAATTGTAGATTGTTGGATAATCGTCGGATTAACCATGTAGATGGACATATCCATTCCGGCAGTCTTATTCGAGGAAATATGGCTAATAGCATTGGTTCGGAGAGTGTTCAACGCATTATTGACCCCCTCCACTGTGGTAGCATTATTTATCGCTGTTCTATCAGATGCAGCATCATAGTCACTACGTTCGGCTATATCTGCTTGTGCCAGAGCGTAAAGATAAGGAGCAATAATTGACTTGTTTTCAGTTAACCACGTATTGAGATCCGATGTCAGCGTATTCACAATTGAGTAATTGTTGGCATTATTCAACCAATCTCCCTCTGTAAGATAGGTATTATTGGTCACTGGGGCAGTAGCACTGACCGCCGTAGGATAAGAATTGTTGTTCAAAGTATTGACTGCACTCACATATTCAGTCATGGCAGCTCTATTCATTTCAACTACTTCTTCGGTGCTCAAACTGCTGAATACAAAATTATCCACACCAACCCAAGCGTTTGTAGAAGTATTTATAGGGGTTGTAGTCTTCATTCGGTAACCCAGGTTCACATTCTTCTCTTCGGTAAGCGTGAAGACGATATACTTACCAAAAGCCTTCTCACCTGTGTATGCAAGTGAATAAGTATTAGTACCATCTGATGCATATAGTTCCGACTCAATATTACGGGAAACAATATCTGCCTTCAACTTATAAGAACCCGCGGGTAAACGGAGTGTTTGATGTATGTCTCCCAAAGTTCCAAACTCACCTGAAGGAACGTACATTTCTGTGTACACATTATTCGTGCCAAATTGATCGTTTGTTTGGCTTCCAAATCCTGTTACTGTCCACCCATCATTCCATGTAGATGCTTGGAAATTAGGATTTATAAAAGCAGCATCTTTTTTCAAGGCATAGATTTGGAAGTGACCGGCATCATATGGCTGTTTATTAGCGGCAAGTTCCTGACCATTCCAATACCCTGTCTCTGGTGACCAAAGTCCAATATGCTTAGCATCTACATTCTCTCCAGAAAAATAATCGGAGTTAGTAATCGACCAAGAGCCATTGCTATATACTATTTCAAACCCATAATGAGAAGCATTGGCGTCATTATAAGTCTCTGCATAACACAAATATTCATTTCCATCTGGGCTATACATATATTTATCTTTCAAAGATTTGTTTTGAATAGTGAAATAATTTGCAGATCCCGTTGCTCTAAGGCTCCACAAATAAGCATTATTAGTCAGCGGGTCAATAGAAGTGGTATAAAAGAAAGCCTTTCTGCCATTCCCATTTTTATTATTTGCTGCATCTTGCAGTGAAAGCATTAAATTAGTTTGTTGGTTATCACTAACGAAACAATAATAGTAATCTTGTACGGATGAGGGCATTGTAACAATTCTATTCCAGCCACTAGTAGAAGGCAGATATTCTGCATTGTTTGCGATGACTTCTGCATGCAAGTCCGCCAAATAGTCTTCATATTGATCAGAGGTCATGAAGATCCAATCGTTCATAACGCCAGAATTATTTGCGGGGGTAAGATTATTATTATCAAAATTCAAATATTTTGTATCACTTGTCCTATATATTTTGTAAGCGTCAGAAGTTTTATCTGATGATTGAATACGAACCGTTTGCTTAGAAGATGACATTTCAACAGAATAGGATGTACCATCTTTTTTGAGATAAATATACTTTGAATTTCCAACAATATAGTATTTATCTTCATCATTTGCTGATGTAATAGTCCAAGACACACTTGGCGAAGTATAATCAAACTTATTTGTTTCTGCTCTTAAGAAGCACTTTTGTCCAACGTTGTAAATATAAAAAGTTTCTCCTGAAGTAGGAGCAGAAGAATAGCGTGATAAATCCAATGCCCATGCGTTAGCGCATAGGCATAGTAATGCTAAAATAAATAAAGAGAATTTTTTCATATGTAACTTTTTAATAAACTGCTTTATACCTTGGTTGCGATGCAGACAGACAGACTAATTCCCGTGCAGAAATGCGGCATACAGGTCACAAAATGCTACAGAAAAAAACAGACTGCTTGACCAAACGCGGTACAAAGGTACTGCTTTTTTGCCAAGTACGCAAGAAAACGGGCAATAAGGGCAATAGATTATTAAGAAAAGGAAACTTTTTAACCTGTTTAGGGCAAAAAAGCGGCACAAAAGTAAGAAAGAGCGCAAAAAAGTGGGTGTTTAGTGGGGGGCAATCGTTCCGTCCAAGTTGCGCAAGTTGCGCAAGTTGCGCAAACATGTGGGACCATGCAGAGCAAAAATAACCGCATATCAACACAAAAAAAACCGCAACTTGCGCAACTTGCGCAACCTTGCGGAATTTTGCTCACGCTTCGGAGACCCTTCGAAGAGGGTATGGAGAGGGTAAGGAGGTCGTAAGCAAAATGTTAAACAAAATGGAACAAAGAGCAACGTAGAAAAGACATGAATTATAACGACAATTAATGACCAAATTATATGGTAATTACATGTTTAGACATTAATTTCCATTAACAGAACCATTAATTGGTCATTAATTAAGGTTGATTGCCGCAACCGCGGAGAGGTCTTTTACCCACAAGGGGTACGATCTGCTGCGCTGCGCTTTCCTGCGGACAATCGCTTAGCGTGGCGAACCATAGGGGGAAAAAGGCGGGGGTTAGTGTGCTTCGAGCCAGTTGTGCCCGACGCCGCACTCGGCAATAAGGGGGATGGAGAGTTGCATGGCCCCCTCCATCTCGGAGACAACGATATCACGCATGCGGTCCACTTCGTCCACCGGCACATTGAAATTGAGTTCGTCATGCACCTGCATGGTCATCTGCGAACGCAGTCCTTCGGCTTGGATACGGTTATGTATGCGCACCATGGCAATCTTGATGATGTCGGCAGCGGTGCCCTGGATAGGCGCATTGACGGCATTGCGCTCGGCAAAAGCGCGTACGGTAGCGTTATGCGAATGGATATCCGGCAGGTAGCGCTTGCGCCCGAAGGCAGTCTCGGCATAACCGGTCTGGCGGGCACGTTGTTTGCTCTCCTCGATAAACTTGATGACGCTGGGGAAAGCGGCGAAATAGTCGTTGATGAGCGCCTGCGCCTCGGAGCGTGAGCAGTCCAACTGCTGCGCCAAGCCAAAAGCGGAGATGCCATAAATGATACCGAAATTAGCCGTCTTGGCGCGACGGCGCTGGTCCTTGGTGACCTCAGTGAGGGGGCAGCCGAAGATTTTGGCGGCAGTGGCAGCATGGATATCCTGTCCGGAGCGGAACGCTTCCTGCATATGCTCGTCGCCGCTGAAATGTGCCATAAGTCGCAACTCTATCTGCGAATAGTCGGCACTAAGGAACAGGCAGCCTTCATCGGGAATGACCGCCTCACGGATAAACTTGCCGCGCTCGCTGCGGATAGGCAGGTTTTGCAGGTTGGGGTTGGAGGAGGACAGACGCCCTGTAGCCGTTACCAACTGGTTGTAGGTGGTATGTATCTTGCCTGTTTGGGGATTGATAAGTGACGGGAGCACGTCGATATAGGTGGAGAGCAGTTTCTTCAGTTCTCTGTACTCCAGAATCTTGCCCACGATGGGGTGTTTGGAGCGCAGCCCTTGCAGCACCTCTTCGGAGGTGACATACTGTCCGCCCTTGGTTTTCTTTGCCTTGGGGTCCAACTGCAAGTCGCCGAAAAGCAAGTCGCCCACCTGCTTGGGGGAGTTGATATTGATGTTCTGTCCCGCCAAGGCGAGTATCTCCGCCTCCAAGTCATCGAGTTCGCGGTGCATGGTGGCAGACGCCTCATGCAGGATACGGGTGTCAAAGCGCACGCCCACCTCGTGCATCTCTTGCAAGATAGGTGCCAACGGCAGTTCCACGTCGGTGTAGAGGCGCGTGAGCCTTTCGTCCTTATGGAGTTCGGCAAGCACCTTGCCCTTCAGTTCCTCGGGCGGGCAATGATAGACGGCGCAGAGGTACTCGGGGTCGTGTGAGGACTCGGGCGAAAGCAGGTAATGGGCAATACTGATCTGCTGTTTTTCCTCGTCACTCAGTACGGACATGTCCGGCGCGGAGGAGAACAGGTCAGGAGCCGAAGAGAAGAGGTCGGGAGCCGAAGAGAAGAGGTCGGGTTGCGGCGCAGCAGAGAACAGGTCCGGCTGCTGAACAGCGCGTTGCGGAGCCTGCGCCTCGGCATTTTTTTTCAGGAAAGAGCGGAACTCAAGGTCCGTATAGATAGGCACAAGTGCCTGCATGTCCGGCTCTTGCAGCAGCAAGGACTCTTCGTCCAGCGTAATAGGCGCATCGGTTTTGATGGTGGCGAGGAACTTGGAGAAACGGATTGCCTCCGCCTGTGACTCAATCTTCTCACGCATTGCGCCTTTGATTTCCGCCGTGCGGGAGAGCATCTGTTCGATAGAGCCGAATTGTTGCAACAGTTTGACGGCAGTCTTCTCCCCCACTCCGTTGCAGCCCGGGATATTGTCCGAGGCGTCGCCCATCAAGCCCAGCAAATCTACCACTTGCGCGGTGGAGGATATGCCGTATTTCTCGCACACCTCTTTCGGACCCAATTCCTCAAACCCGCCGTTATGCCGCGGACGGTACATATGTATATGTTCGGTAACCAACTGCCCATAGTCTTTGTCCGGCGTAGCCATAAACACCTGAAAACCGGCTCTTTCCGCTTGTCCCGCAAGGGTACCGATAACATCATCCGCCTCAAACCCCGCCAGTTCCAATGCAGGGATATGCATGGCAGCGAGAATCTGCTTGATGACAGGCACGGCTTTGCGGATGTCCTCAGGCGTCTCTTCGCGCTGCGCCTTGTACTGCTCGTACGCCTCGTGCCGGAAAGTGGGACCGTGCGGGTCGAAAGCCACGCCCAGATGGGTTGGCTGCAAGCGGCGTTTCAGTTCGTCCAGAGTGGTCAGGAAACCGTAAACCGCCGAGGTATTCTCGCCCTTCGAGTTGATACGCGGAGCACGGATAAAAGCGTAATAGGCGCGAAAAATCATCGCATAGGCGTCGATAAGAAGCAGTTTTTTCATGGTTGCCAATCGATAGGTTGTTGACCGTGTTGAACAAGATATGCGTTGGCTTTGGAGAAATGTCCGCAGCCGAAAAAGCCCTGATAGGCACTGAGGGGACTGGGGTGTGGAGCCGTCAGAACCAAGTGCCGGCGCTTGTCAATCACCTGCCCTTTGCGTTTAGCATAAGCGCCCCACAGCATGAACACCAAGTGCTCTCGTCGGGCATTGAGCGCCGCAATGGCAGCATCCGTCAGTTCCTCCCATCCTTTGTTCTGGTGACTGCCGGGACGGTGCGCCTCTACCGTGAGAGTGGCGTTTAGCAGCAGTACGCCCTGCTCCGCCCAATGTTGCAGATTGCCGCTATGCGGAACAGGTATGCCCAGGTCGTGCTCCAACTCCTTGTAGATATTCATCAGTGAGGGCGGGATAGCCACGCCTTCGGGTACCGAGAAACATAGTCCTTGCGCCTGCCCCACGTCGTGGTAAGGGTCTTGACCTATAATCACTACGCGCACCTTGTCAAACGGGCACAAGTCGAACGCACTGAAAATGAGTCGTGCCGGCGGGAAACATTGCTTGGTCTGATACTCATGACGCACAAAGGATGTCAGCAACTCGAAATAGGGCTTGTCAAATTCGGGCTGCAGCACCGCTTTCCAACTTTTCTCAATCCTGACATCCATGTGCAAAGCAGTGAATCCAAGTTAATCGACAATAAGCATGGAGTCGCCGTAATCGCCAAAACGATATTTCTCATGCACAGCCACGTTGTAGGCATGCATCACATGTTCGTAGCCGCCAAAAGCAGCCACTTCTATCAGTTGCGAGGATTGCGGCATATACAGGTTGACGAAGAAAGTGTTCGCCACGGTGAAATGATAAGGCGGGAAGATAAATTTGTTCGTCCATGCAGATGTCGGCGTTATCTGTCCTACAGTGTTCACCACACTCTCCACTGCGCGCATCACCTCGGTACCTACAGCACAAATGCGCTTGTTTTGTTCATGCGCTTTATCCACAGCAGCCGCCAACTCGGCAGGAATCTCAAACTGCTCGCTATCCACCTTGTGCTTGGTGAGGTCCTCTACATCAATGGCACGGAAATTGCCCAGACCCATATGAGACGTGAGGGTCTGTATGTCTATACCCTTGATTTCCATCCGCTTCACCAAAATCTTGGAGAAATGCAGACATGCGGCAGGAGCGGCAACAGCACCTATTTTCTTGGCGAAAATAGACTGGTAACGCTCCTCGTCCTCACCACGCTGACGCTTGATTTCGGCATCGCGGGCGGCACGTTTGGCAGGAGTGGTCTCCGTATTCTCGTAATTGCGCTTGATGTACTTGGGCAGCGGTGTCTCGCCCAAGGCATACAGGCGCTCTTTGAACTCGGAGGGCGCATAGTCTGTCAGAAAACGCAAGGTACGTCCGCGGGAGGTGGTGTTGTCTATCACCTCCGCCACAATAGAGCCGTCGTCACCGAAATACAGTTTGTTACCAATACGTATCTTGCGTGCCGGATCCACCAGCACGTCCCAATAACGATTCTCCTTGCTCAGTTCGCGCAACAAGAACACCTCGATACGCGCATTGGTCTTCTCTTTGTTGGCATACAAACGTGCGGGGAAGACCTGTGTATCGTTGAAGATAAACACATCCCCATCGCCAAAATAGTCAATGATATCCTTTACTTGGCGATGCTCTATTTCTCCGGTTTTTCTGTGGAGCACCAACATACGGGCTTCATCACGAAACTCAGCCGGATGCTGAGCCAATAACTCTTGAGGCAGATTAAACTTAAACTGCGAAAGTTTCATACTGTCGTTCACGGTCGTACAAATTTTATTTGTTTGCCATCCGAGCGAACTCAGATGATGGAATGGTTTCTAAATAATCAATAAATTGTTCGATTGTCATACAATCATTGAGCGTGGTATCTCCGATACGGGTCCGGCAAAGAGCCGTCAAGTGCGCCCCTGAACCCAAAGCCTCGCCGATGTCCCTTGCCAGCGCTCGGATATAAGTGCCTTTCGAGCACACCACACGGATTGTCAATTGCATCTCAGCGGCATCGAAGTGAAGCACCTCCAACTCGTCTATCACCAGCAACTTGGGTTTGATATCCACCTCTTGCCCCTTGCGGGCATACTCGTAAGCACGCTTGCCGTCAATCTTCACGGCGGAGAAAGTGGGGGGCGTTTGCCAAATCTCGCCCTGAAAGCGGGGGAGCACCTCGTCTATCAAAGCTCGCGTAATATGTGCCGTCGGATAGGTCTGGTCTATCGGTTTCTCCAAGTCGTAGGAGGGCGTAGTGGCACCTAACTGCAGCGTAGCGACATACTCCTTGGTATGATACTGCAACGCTTCTATCTGCTTGGTTTTCTTGCCGGTGCATACCACCACAACGCCTGTTGCCAAAGGGTCCAACGTACCGGTATGTCCCACCTTCAGTTTTTTCATCCCCAACTTATGGCACAACAACCATCGCAGTTTGCCCACTACGGCAAAAGAGGTCCAATGCAGCGGCTTGTTGATGCCAAATATTTCTCCCTCTACAAAATCCATTTATGCAACAAAATGATACACAATGGCAAAAATACCCACTGCCGTACAGTAGATGGAGAAATAGATCAGTTTCTGTCTCTTGACAATATCTATCATGAACTTGCAGGCAAAGCAACCCGTCAAGAAGGCCGCCACAAAGCCCACAACCATGGCTGCAGGCGAAAGTGAACTAACTACCTCGCCTTGCAGTATATCCAACATACTCAAAAACGACTCGCCAAGGATGGGCACTAACACCATCAGGAAACTGAAGCGAGCCACCTCTTCCTTCTTGTTTCCTAACAAGATACCGGTGGCAATGGTCGTACCCGAACGCGACAAGCCCGGCAATACCGCACATGCCTGACCCACACCGATGATGAACGAGTCCCACCAGGAGATGTTCTCCTTCTCACGCGGTTTGGCATACTGCGCAAACGCCAACAGGCATGCCGTCACAAGCAGGCATATACCCACCACCAGCAAACCGCTGCCGAAAATCTGCTCCACATAGTCCTTGAAGAACATACCCACAATAAAAACAGGTATCATCGATACACAGATTTTAGCAACGTACTCTTTCTCTGCATTCCATTTGGGGGTGGTGAATGTACCTTTCAGCAAATCGGCAATCTGCGCCCATAGTACCACTATGGTACTCAACACGGTTGCAGCATGCACCAGCACATCAAACAACAGCATGTCACCTTCGGCAAACTCTACATGAAGCAACGTCTGACCAATGGTCAGATGACCGCTGCTACTGACCGGAAGAAACTCCGTCAAACCTTGGATGATACCCAGTATCAAAGCCTCTAACCAACTCATTTCTCTTTCTTTTTAAACAAGATTGCCACTATCATCATCACAAAACCGAACAATGCAATCATCGGCCCCACCGTGATGCGGCGCACTGAGAAAATGTCGGGGTTATACTCCGTTGCCCCACTGGGTTCGCCCACCATCAGCGCAAAACCAATGATAATAATCACAAACGATACAGCAATCAGAATAAGATTCAGTTTCGGCAAATTATATCTCATATTCGTAAACTATTAACTCTCAAACAAAGTACAGGTCTGATGTCTTCATCCGGATATACCGGTTCACGGCGAAAACTGCGGAGAAGAAAGTTATCACAAACGCCGATGCAATCACCACGCCTGCCAGGAACACAAGGTTCTGCCAAGTAAGTGGCATCAGCCAGAAACCCAAGTGATAGTAAGCTGCATATAGGATTCCCGCTACCATCAGCAATGCCAACATGGCGGCAATCATACCCAAACCTACAGTTTTCCACACTATCGGACCCTTGATAATCCATGGGGTGGCACCTACCAACTGCATGGTGTTGATGCTGAAGCGCTTGGAATAAACGTGCAGGCGAATAGTGTTCACTATCAACGCCAATGATACAATCAGCAAAATCAACGCCACCGCCAACAAAATCAGGGACAATTTGTTGCCTTGGGCATCCAATTCGCCTATCATCTCCTTCTGATACACCACTTTGGACACAAACGGGAAAACGCAGAACACGCTGTCTATCATGGCTACACTATCCAACTGGATATAAGGCGCATTCAGCTTCACCTCAAAAGATGCCTGCAAAGGATTGTAACCTAAAAAAGCCGTCGGGTCTTCACCCAGTTTCTCCACATGCTCCCGCAACGCATCGTCTTTGGACATATAGGTATATTCGCGGCAGAACGGGGCAGCATTCAGCAACGTAGCAAAACGCAACGAATCCTCCTGAGTGGTTTCATCGGCAAGTACTACCGACATGTTTACGTTTTCTTTCACCTTGCGGAACAAACTGTCTGCCGACAAGCCCAGCACACACTCCATTCCTATCAACAGCAAAACAAGTGATACTGAAACAGTTGCCGTCAGGTAGGTGTTAAAAAAATGGTGATTCTTTGACATCGTTCTATACTATTGATTTTTTACATAGCGGGAGACGCAACCTTAGTCGCGTCTCTATCCAACTATGCCGATATTCCCTATCAGCACTGCGGGAATCAATACTCCCACAAGTCCTGCTCAAAGTTCAGAAGTTCGGTTGCTACACGAGTCTGCTCTTTCTGTACTTCAGCTTCTGTCTTGATATAATTCGTAAACATACGGTCGTACATATTGCTGTCACCGATGATATACGAAGAATACAATTTCTTTCCGAAGAACTCCTCAAAGGTCACACGCTTCGTGTCATTCGACTGCGGAATGATGTACTGCTTCGCCATGTATTTGCGGAACTCGTCAAACGGAACCCACCACATCAACTGACGGCACAGTGCCTCATTAACAGTCTCTTCGCTGGTGTCCACATCGTCGATTCCCAGTTCTGCATACAGCGGAGCAATTGCCACGATCTTCGAGTACAGGCGCGAATAGTGCTTGTCGAAGAACACTACCTCCTGAATAAGGAACTTCACCTGATTACGAACGAACGCTTTATAACCTTGCGGACTGAAACATACGCGGTTCGAATCATTGGGATTGCAGCGATAGAAAAGCGACTTGTTAGAGTTGGCCATCATCTCATCGTACGAACCCACACCGAAGAACTCCTCATATTCTTCCTTGGTCATATTCAGCGTCTTGCGCTCACCATAAGCGGTCTGGTCTATCAGGTCCTGAGCCGTCAGCAGAAGGTCGTCGTGAAAGAATGGCTTGATGCTGTTATCGGTCTGCAAGGCATACGCATGCAACGTATCTGCCAATCCCTCCAACATCACTTGGAACAGACCTTTATACTGAGGATCTTCCGGATTGGTGGGGAAATATAGTTGATAGTTCTGCTTGTATCGCATGTCTATGATACGATACACCACGCGCGACCATACCACATCGTCAGCACGGTGAAATACGGACACCAACGTATCAGCCACTCGGTCCAACTCCTGCGTCTCTAAACGCACCGCTCCCTTCGAATCAAAGAAGGAGTTAATCTGATGTTGAGCGTTTGCTGCCAGTGCCAGCACCGACAAACAAACTATTACAATTTGTTTCTTCATTGTTCTTTATCTTTGCAGATAGTTCGTATTATTGCACCTCTATGGCGAGGTCATTCAAGATTGCTTCTTGTCCGCCCGGACCTACAGCATGAATATCGGTCACCTTGATGATATCACCCGATTTGGCAATGCTTGCGGCTTGAGCCAAACTATTGACATTCTTTCTTCTGCACTTAACGCGATAACCCGGCTTCACTTTCCAGTCCACCTTAATCACCGCATCAGCGTTATCCGCCTGAATAGAGCAAGCAGCCAAACTGCCCAGCGGCACAGGTACACTGGCGGTAACAATCTTGCCGCCAATGGACAAGTAAGCTATCGGACGCGGCAGGTTCTTCACTTGGAACGTCTGTGTTCCCATCGGAGAAGAGTGACCCTCTACCGTCGCAGAGACGCTGATAGTAACCGGCTGACTGCTGTTAGGAGTGATAATCCACTCACCCTTGCCCATTTTCTGGATGCTGGCACCATTACAGGTGGCAGTGATAGCGTCAGCACTCACACCCGGCACAGAAATCGACATCTTGTTGCCATAACCACGGTACAGCACATTGCACTCGGTGTTGGCAATAGTGGCAGCCGGTGCACCTACAGTAAATTGACCATGGAAAGGATACTTGGTGGTGTCATCACCGATAATCATATATCCGTCATAGTGGTTCTCACCGATATGACCTTGCGTGATATACTCACCGTTCTCGATCTCCTGTCCCTCAATGAAGACGCGGGGTACTTGGTTCGTATCCATCATCGCCGCCACAATCTTGGCACGGTATTGCTTGCCCTGCATGATGTATTCACCATTGGTCGGAAGGACGACAGCCGTGGCCTGGTTTACCACGAAATCAGACGAACCTGCCTGCATGAACAGGAAGTTCACCATGTCGTTCTCCGCTACGCGGATATCGTTCTGATACTTCGTCAACAAGGCAATAACTGCATCAGCAGGCATCTCTGCAAACGTCGAGCGCTCCCAACTGATAGACTGACCTTCTTCGTCAATCACATTTTTGGTGCTGAACAGCGAGGAGAACATCGATATCTTGCGCTCCCACTCCGCCCTGAAACCGGCATCTTTCTCCAGTTTGTCCACTACACACTTCGAGTCAGCAGAGGTCATGTACGTACGGAACTCCTCCATACGGTATTTCATTTCCTCGGCATGGATACGACCCGTCTCAGGATCATTCTCCGTCAGTGCATACTGGTGAGGTTTATTCGTATCACTACCGTTCCTCAGTTTGATAGTATCCAATGCACCCTCGGCATAACGCTTGCCATCGCACATCTCGGCGATATCCAACTTGAAGTCCTCTACGTAGTTAAAGAAATCGTCCGACTTGGCTTCTACTGCATTAGCAATAACCAACCATTCCTGATAGCCGTCATTATCCAACGCCTGCACCTTGAAGGACTCCATCACGGCGGCAGTACGATCTTGCGTCGAGTTTATCGACGATTCCATAGAGTGACGCAACTTGGTGAAACCGTTCAGGATATCGGCCGACACGTTCAACGCCAACATCGCTGTAAGCACCAAGTACATCATGCTTATCATTCGTTGTCTCGGGGTTTCCGGACAGTTTTTTGCTCCACCCATACTACTTGTTTCTTAGTAAGTGTTTTGTATTAACTAAAGAAGTACAAAGAGGTACGGCTTATGCCAACGCGCTCAGCATGTTTCCGTAAATCTTGTTCAGGTCAGCCACCTGCTTGTTCAGTTTCTGCAGTTCGGCTTCATATGCGTCAGCCTCTTTCTGTCCGTCTTTTGCAGCCTTCAGTTGCAACTCATATGCGGCATTCAGTGCCTCCAGATGCTGCGCTACCAATCCTGCCGACTTAGCAGCAACCTCTGCCGACTTCGCAGTTGCCTCACTCGATTGAGCAGCTGCCTGAACCGATGCAACGGATGCCGTATAACTCTCGCCCAACTTGGCAGCGGCAACCGCGGCTTTCTGCGCACCCTCTGCCAAACCTTCGCCGGCACCGGCAAACTTGTCAGCGGCCTGCGATGCTGCAGCCAGTTTCTCCGACAATTTATTTGTGCCTTCTGCCAATTTGCCCAGGTCTGCCAAATGGTTGGCACTGGCGGCAACGTTGGCGATACTCTCCTTCAAAGCCTTCACATCTTTCTCCTCCAATGCCGGAGCAGATGCGCTCTTCTCACTATGGGCACCGCCCTCCAACGGCTCGGCGTCATGACCAAGCAGTTGCGGAAACACGTTCTCCCAATTATATACTGCATGAGGTTTCTCGAAAATACCAATCATGAAAAGGAATGCCTCTGTCATCATACCAAGGGTAAGGATTGTACCCGCACCCGGCCAGTGCATAATCTTGAACAATGCACCTACAATAACTACCGACGCACCGGCGCTGTACACGATATTAACTGCATAAGAGTGTCTTGCGTACCATGCCACTACTTTGTCCCATCCTTTTACTTCTTTCTGTGCCATAATGATTAAATCTGTTTTTAGTATTTTTTGTTATTTTATTACATTATTAATATTCGCACGTACGCACACACGCACGCGCACCCACACATTAGTCACCAATATGCGAACGAACGCAACGGAAACCGATGTAGCAACGGTCTTCATACTGATATTCGTATGTGCGCGAACCGTTGCGCAGATAGGCGGACACGTCTTTCCAACTGCCACCCTTCACCACCTTGCGCTTCAGCACATCCGGATCATCCTTTTTTGCATTGTACTGGAAGTCCGGATTCAGGTCATTGGTGTACGTGTTGGCAGAGGTGTTATATGCCGATGACGTCCACTCCGCTACATTACCCGCCATATCGAACAGACCGAAATCGTTCGGACGGAACTGAGCCACCTTCATCGTGGTTGTACCCGTGTCATCATTGTATGCACCACGGTATGGCTTGAAGTTCGCAAGGAAGCAACCCTTGTCGTCACGAGCGTAGTTGCCACCCCAAGGATAGGCCGCCAATTTGCGACCACCACGGGCTGCATACTCCCACTCCGCCTCGGTCGGCAGACGATAAATCTGCGCATCTACACCCGTACTGGCAAGGTAGTCCGTACGCCAACGGCAGAATGCCTGCGCCTGCTCCCAAGTAACACCTACCACCGGATAATCGGCAAAACCGCGATGAGAGAAGTACTTCAGCAACATCGGGTCGTTGTACGTTAACTGGAAGTCACGCACCCATGCCATCGTATCGGGATAAATATTGATGATAGCAATCGACAGCAGGTCCGATGGTTCACGCAGCGGACGAACGATAGTCGAGTCGTGAATGGCATCGCGCTCGTCCACCCAGAACGTATCCACACGCGTCGTCGCACCTTCAGGATAGCAACCCTTTGCCACATCAAACTTGTTCTGAGGAAGAACAGCCTGGTCATAGTTCATGTAGCCGTAACGATAGCGGAAACTGGTGGTCTTCAGGCTTCCGTCTGAGTAGAACATCGGAGCCAGCGCATCCACTACATCCTCGTCCTTGCTGTTCCAGGGAATTTTCTTCTTCCAATTGATGCGGTAGTTCTCCTCATCAAACTCCTCGTCACGAGACGTCAAGGCATACTCTTCGTAACCTGCCGAAATCAGATAGGTGTACGCAATCGAGTCACGCACCCAGTTAACGAACTGCTTGTACTCGCTGTTCGTAATCTCTGTCTCGTCCATCCAGAAGGCCTCAACTGTTGCCATGAACTGGTTGTCATCCTGACCAAACATCGCATTCTGCGTGTTCGAACCCATCTCGAACGAACCTTTCTTGATGAATACCATCCCGTAAGGATTTGCCTCCTTAAAGTTACCGTTTTGACCGACACCAACTAACTCTCCCGCAGGTTTGTTACAACCCGCAAGCGCCGTCACAAGCGCAACGATTGGCAGAATCTTCGTCAATTTCATATTTCTTTTCTTTTTATGTTATACGCCGCAACTTATGCGGCAAAATCTTTTTTCTATAAGTAACGAACCGACTTGTACCGGTTGTTTCGCTTCGGACGCAGTATATTGAACTGATAAGCCAAATACAACTCATGCGACCCAAAACTCTCTAACAGCAGTTTGCTCGTCGGCAACTCATAGGCGTAACCTATAGCCAAACCGCTGATAATATCCATTCCCAAATATACGCCCACGTTCGAACCTATGCGGTAACTCAAACCCCAACGGTACTTGTCTTTGAACTCCGTCAACCATGCCAACGTCAAGTCCCATGAACGGAAATCCGTCTGAAACATCAGCGATGGTTGCAACACGAACTCCTTGTGGTGCTTCAGCCGCCAGTTGTAACCGCCGTGCACATACATCGTGCCTACCAGCGTCACACCCACTACGTTCTCCGTCTGAGTCGCCTGCTGCGATTTCCACTCTATGTATGGCCGGGTCACATGGCTGTAACTCGCTCCTACATACCACGTCGGACAACTGTAGTACACCCCCACCGACATATCAAAACCTATACCCGACATATCACTTGTCGGAATGGCAACGTCTGACGATATGTGGTACTCCGAATTGGATAATTGGTCCAAATTCACGCTGTCACCATGGAAACCTACGTTCGAAATGCCCAACTCTACGCCTGCACTCAGGTAACCCTTGCCTATCTTCTGACGGTAAGCGTACTGACCGTACAAACTCTGAGTATAGAACAAACCGAACTGGTCATTCATAAACCGTACACCCGCGCCGTGACGAGTCTTGCCTATTACAAACGGAGAACCGAAATAAAAGTACGTGGTCATCGGCGCATTCTTGATGCCTATCATCTGCATACGGTGCAGACCAGCCACTTTCATCATGTCCCCTTCTCCCACTGCAGCAGGATTATAGGCCGTCGGAAAGTACATATATTGCGATATCTGCGGGTCAAACTGCGCCAATACACGCATCGCGCAGACAACCATTATCACGATAACTGCAATACTACGTCTCATTCCAAGTCTCGGTATCGTTACGCTGTTAATGACACTTAACGCGAAACGTATCAATACTCATCTTCATCAAAGAAGAAATCCTCCTTGCTCGGATAGTCCGGCCACAAGTCTTCTATCGATTCATAGATCTCTTCATCATCCTCTATCTCCTGAAGGTTTTCTACCACCTCCATCGGAGCCCCCACGCGAACTGCATAGTCCAACAACTCGTCTTTCGTTGCCGGCCAAGGAGCGTCCTCAAGTTTCGATGCCAATTCTAATGTCCAATACATAATTCCTTCTTTTTTGATACTATTTTGCTAAAATAGCCTGCAAAGTTAATAAAAAGTTTTCATTCCTGCAAGAAAAAGTTTATTTTTCCCACAAAAAAAGTGATTTTTTTCGTACTTTTGCTATTTTTTTTGACAAAATGAACAAAAAATCGCTCATTCTATTAACATATTGTAAGCATATTTCACCTTTCACACCGGCAGAATCATCCGCCGCAAAAAGAACCACCATCCGCCGCTCCAGGCGACGTGCTACCGTCCTGCAGACATGACACAAGGCGATACTCTCGTCACCACCCGGAAGGATGAATCCGCGCACCGGCTCCAACTCTTCCTGCCACTTGTCTATCATGCGCTCCAGTATCTGCACCTCTTCCTCCGCAATCTCCGTCGATTCCGTGGTTTGGGCAACGAGGGGGTCTGTTGCCAGAAAGCCGCCCAAGTTGAACAACTTGTTCTGAATCCGGTTCAGCACACCGTCAATCTCCAACATCTCGGCACGCTCTTCCTGTCCACTTTTCTCCAGACTGGCTCTCAGCAGACCTATGAACGAGTTCAACTCATCTGCCGTTCCGTATGCCTCCAGACGGTCTGAGGCTTTGCTCACGCGGCTGCCGCCTATCAGCGACGTCTCACCCTTGTCGCCGGTCTTCGTATAAATCCTGTAACTCATATTTCTTTCTTTATGATGTTATTCTTTCGACTCTTTCACGATACAGTTTGGCTCCCCGCCTGAAAACTCGGATTTTCCGGTACAGCCCTCTTATTTTTTCCCCTTTTCAATGCATTCATCTTAGTATTATACTATGTATAATACCCATGCTTTATATCTACACTTTTATCGCTACCTGGTGAGGGGAGGAGCATACCCTCTCTATACTTTCTCAAAGTCTTATTCGGAACTCCTGTTTGGGAAAATGCGTATCAAAGAACACCAGCCCCATACTGCCCAAATCCATTCTGGCTGTCACGTCCTCTCTTCCGCATATCGCGCACCAGGCATCCCACATATCACGATTATAGCGTATATCATCCACTACAAAAATACTTTTCTCACCCGCATGGCGCGCCAGCAGGTCAAAATAGTGCACCGTTGCCTCCCGCCTGTGATTGGCATCCATGAACGCAAAATCCACTACCCCCCATTCTCTTTCCTCAAGGGGCAGAGTCTCGTCTATATTGCCTTGCACAACCTTTATATTGTGCAAACCCAACTTCTTCCAACCTCGTTGCGCTATATCCGTCAGAGCCTCACTCCCTTCAAACGTCCACACATCTGCCCTACTGTCGGCACTGGCAAGGTACGCTGTCGTCACGCCAAGGCTCGTTCCCAACTCAACAATCGTTTTCGCCTTCAGCATATTCACCAGTCTGAACAGCACCTGAGCCTCTCTCATCGGCTTCAACGCCCTCCCGGCAATCTCACTCACCCGCCTCAACTCAGCGCGCTCTCCTCCTACTCCGTAATCTCTTACCCCCACTTCCTCTCTGCTTCGGAGCAGTTCAGTGCGCAACGACTCGATTTCATCGTAGCAATAGTACCTCCCCGTCTCGGGAAGGATTGCGCGCGCGATATAAAAGAGGTACGGCGAGTGTACGCCATAACCCTTCGTGTTCCCCGACCTAAGGTAAAAACCTGCGTATGAACACATTCTGAACCATATGTCTTTCCATTTCAGCACGACTCTACGGCACTTCTGCTACAACCTTTTTCAAAATCGACTGCAAAGGTACTGCTTTTTTCTGACATTTGCAAGAAAAAACAGCAAAAAAGTACCACCTCACCTCCACCAAGTCACAAAACTACCGCTTATTTTGTTATATTAACTTTGCAAAATAAAAAAAATGCAAAAAAATCGCGGTTATTTCAAAAAAAAGTAGTAACTTTGCAGTCCGTTACGTGAAATAGGTACGCAACGAACTGCTTTTGAAACAAAATAAATAGTTTAATTATATAATTAAGTAAAAAAATGACAAAAGTTGCAATTAACGGTTTCGGCCGTATCGGTCGCCTCGCTTTCCGTCAGATGTTCGAGGCTGAAGGTTA
>ODAI012863388.1_pt1 | contig 19726 bp, 15 predicted proteins | sample 1539321 | NCBI WGS metagenome assembly ODAI01 (sample SAMN02144231, study PRJEB22623) | gut metagenome | biome: sheep rumen | host: Ovis aries | place: New Zealand
GCTTTTCCACCTTTTGCCCACCAGTCAGTCATTACGATGCCTTCAAAGCCCCATTCGTTTCTAAGAATTCTTGTAACCAAATCGTAGCTTGAAGATGTGTAATAGCCATTTATTGAGCCATAGGTTGTCATTACAGCAGTTGCCCCTGCTTCCTTAACAGCAATTTCAAAGCCCTTAAGATATATTTCTCTGATGGCACGCTCACTGGCCACATGTTCTACAGTGTGGCGGTATGCCTCCTGTGTATTCATAGCAAAATGCTTGATTGTTCCTGTCACGCCCATCTTATGCATGCCCTTAAGCTGAGCTGCTGCATTCTTTCCTGTAACAAATGGGTCCTCACTGAAATACTCAAAGTTACGTCCATTAAGAGGATTTCTGTGAAGGTTCATGCCAGGTCCAAGTAAAACATCAATCTTGTTCTTTCTAAGCTCTAAGCCCTCGTAATTGTAAAGCTTTTCTGTTAAATCCAAATTCCACATGCATGCAAGCAATGTGCCGTTAGGCATAGCAAATGCCTTCTTGCCGGAATCCATTCTGATACCAGAAGGTCCATCTGTACAACAGCATGTAGGAATTCCCTTTTCAATAAGAGAATCTGTTACGCCAGCAAAAGCTCCACCACAGCCTGGTGTTACCTTTGGAGAGCTCATGCCCTCTCCTCTGACAATGGCGCAAAGCTCCTCTTCGCTAAGCTGTCCTATAAATTCATCCAATGTGCAGTTGTTATCTAAAACATCAACAAGCTTAAAGTCTGAATCTGTTTTAGCTATAGGTGCCAAAGCAACAGCTTTTCTAATATCAGTAGCATCTACAGTGGCCTTTGGCGCGTCTTCATAAGAAATGCTAAATCCGTCCTCACAAGCATCTGGCTTAATACGAATGAAATCAATCTGTGGTGCAAGAGCTTCTGACAACTGCTCTATCACCTTTGTTTTGCCTACAGTGTATGTACCGATTCTTGTAAGATTTCTGATGTTGTCACCTACATAAAAGACGTAGGTTCCTTCCTCTAATACATATGCGCTCTTAAAGCCAGTTACTCCGCTATCGTCGAAACTAGACATCTGATAATTCGTAAATACGATATCAAGCTTTTCACTCTCGTCTGCCTTAAGCTCTTTTGTTTTGGCAAAGCCTACAAGCTCAAGAGCTGGATTGCCAAGCTTACCTTGGGGTTTTGAAACATAAGCCTGTACCACCTGCTTGCCCTTGTAGTCGCCAATATTTGTAACTGTAACTGAAACCTTTACCTGACCGTCTTCAACAGTAAAACCATTTGAAACCATGTCAAATGATGTGTAAGACAAACCATAACCAAATGGATACATAACCTTTTCCTTTGCAAAGGTTTCAAAATATCTATAGCCTACATAAATATCCTCCTGCTGGATATTACGCTTGCTATCTCCAAAATTCTTTGTAGATGGGTAGTCCTCGATGTTGTAAGCGATAGTATCTGTCAATCTTCCAGAAGGTGAAACTGCGCCTTTAAGTACATCTAACACACCATTGCCACCCTCCTGGCCGCCCTGCCAGATATAAGCTACTGCAGATGGATTGTATTTATCCACCCACTTCATATCGATAATATTTCCAACGTTTAACAATACGATGGTTTTCTCAAATGCCTTTGTTACGTTCTCAAGCATCTGCTGTTCATCATCTGTAAGTAAGTAGCTACCCTTAGCGTTGCTATTATCCTGATCTTCACCTGCCGTACGTCCAATCAGAACAATAGCAACATCTGAATCTTCTCTTGCTTCAAGTGCCAATTCCTTTGTTACTGGCATTTCCTTTTGGAACCAAGGCTCTGCAGCCCAACCAGCACCTGCATCAAACGGGTTATCCTTTACCCAGTCTTCGTAGGTATTTCTTAAGTTGCTATTAATTTCCAGGGTGCCATCCTGTTCTATGGCTTCATAAACTCCAACCACATATCTTGTGTTTACCATTCCACCAGAACCAGTTCCACTCTTGTAGTAGTTAAACTGACTTCTTCCAAAGATTGCAACCTTTGTGCCTTCCTTAAGTGGTAATACCTTGGCATCGTTTTTGAGTAATACAACGCCTTCTGCAACTGCCTGTCTTGCTACCTTAGCAAACTCTGTAATATCGAAAATCTTGTTTGCCATAATGCTCTTTGTTCCTCTCTTTTCTAAGAATTACGAGAAAAGCGATTTAAAGAATTCAATGATTGCCTTGAAGAAATTGATTATTGCACCAAAGAAGCCTACCTGCTCCTTCTTATCAGCTGCTTTAGCTGTTTCTGGCTCTTCTATCTTTTCTACCTTTTCTTCTGAGGCCTTACCTAAATCTACTGACTCCTCTTTTTCTGATTCTTTTGTCTCTTCTGCTTCTGTTGTTATTTCTTCTGTGAACTTAGTCTGATTTTTTGTTGAATCAGCTTTAGCCTGACGCTTCTCGTTAACAGTATTATCTGTCTTTGTATTATTATTTACAACAGCCTCATTTCCTGCTAATGGTGTATTATTATCAGCTATCTTTTTTGTAGCTGGCTGTGACTGTGATGGCTGCGACTGTGATGGCTGTGGCTGTGATGTCTGTGACTTAGCTGGCTGAGCCTTTGGCTGTTCATTTTCATCAGTAAGCTCGATCAAGCTGATATCATCAATGTAGATGTCATGCTTATCTGTAATTCTGATACCATCAACAGAACCCATAGTGATGTTGAATCTTGTGTTAGGGTCTGTCTCATTTTCCATTACAAAATCCTGAGTAAATGTCTTCCACTCATTTCCAATTTCAACAGAGCCTGTGCCACTGTAGTTTGTCCAGTTGCCTTCAAACTCCTGAAGTGAATATTTGATTACTCTGTCAATAGAAGACTTTGCCTTAAATGAAACTCTATATTTCTTGCCCTTTTCAAGCTTGATTCCATCCTGGTTAAGCTGAATGTACCAACAGTTGTCATCTGTATCTGCAACTGTGTCATCTATTGTGATTGCAAAGGCATTATCATTTCCATTCATGTTGTCGATGACATAGTTTGCCTTTACTGAATCGTAGATATATGGAGTAAATCCAGCAAGTCCAGCATTAAATGAACCATTCTTAAGCAATGCTGCCTCAGCTAAAAATGCATTATCAATGTAGTACTCACCTGGCTTCGTAAATATGAATTCAACATTTGAGTCCTTACGCTCAACATTCTTGTCTAATACAAACTTGTGAGCATAGCTTGTATCCTTATCTGAAAGTTCTGGTGTAAATGTCTTACCTGCCACATTTACAGTAAGACCATCCTTTACATTAGCGTATCCATTGAAGCTGATTTCGTACTGACCAGCATTAAGTGGTGCAAGCTCTTTCTGTGAAACAATAACAGGATTAGCCTTAGATGTACCCTCAGGCGCTACCACTTTAAGTACGCGTAGGTTTTTCTTATTAGTAACAGAAACTGCCTTTTTATTATTGCAATCCCAATAGCCCAGTCGATTTTCACCTTGATCAAAACCTCCATTGTAAATATAGTTACCATCTGGACGAATTGTCTTTGCATCGTCCTCAACAACTTCCTCTCCTGATTTGTGAACAAGTTTTACATTAGAAATAGTAACTGCTGATGTAGAAGCCTGTTTACCTAGGTTAAATTCAAGTGACCCGTTTGGATCAGTTTTTTCATCCATTGTGAATGTATATTTGTAAGACTGCTTTTCAGTTGTAACTGGCACCGATGTGTCCTTTAAATATCTCATCCAGCCTCTGTCTGGACCTTCAACATCAATGATGATGTCTCTGTTTTCATCTGCCACTGCATCGAATGTCAGCTCATACTCCCAACCCTTGTACATTGGGATGTTCTGCTGCTTAAGCTGCACACTGTGTGGCTGTGAACCTACAGCAGCTGGGGTAATCTTAATCTTGTTATCATCTACCTTATAGGTAGTTCCCTTAGCATCGCTTTCCAAATGAAGCTTCCAGTTGTTATCATCAGCATCCTCTGCCCCATCAAATGCAATGTCCTTGCTGAAGTCTCCGTTGATAACGTAGTTGCCATCTTCATCTGCTTCTCTGAACTTTACTGGCTCCTTTTCAGGACGCTTTACCTTTGATTCTTCCTTTTCATATTCTTCTGCAGATTTCTGATAAACTCTTACGTAATCTACTGCAAAGGAATCATCATTCATGTGCTCATAAACGCTGTCATCTGGATAACCAACCCAGCTTCCACCAACAGCAAGATTTAGTATGATGTAGAAATCCTGGTCGAATGGTGCTGGATATGTAACCTGACTGTTGTCATCGCTACCTGTATACCAATCGTTGGTACTATAAACCTTTTCATCATCTACATACCATGTGATAAGTCCTGGCTCCCAGTCTACTCTGTAGGTATGATATTCATCAGCAAAGCTTCCATCTGTAAGTACCTTGCTACCCTGATTTTCCTTGTGACCACTACCTGCGCTGTAGCCATAGTGGATGGTGTGGTAGGATTTTGAAACATCCTGTCCCATAACCTCCATGATGTCTATCTCACCGCACTTAGGCCACTGTCCGTAAAGACCTTCGTCTGTAGCCATCAGCCAGAATGCTGGAAGATATCCCTTACCCTCAGGCACCTTTGCTCTGGCTTCGAATCTACCATAAGTGAAATCATGTAAGCCCTGTGTTGTAATACGGCCTGATGTTATTTCTCTTTTTCCATTGCTTCCTGACTGGCCAGCCATTTCAGTTTTTTCGATAGTAGATTTTGTTCCTGCATACCAGTTGTAGCCCTTTTCAGGATCAAGCAAGCTGATTTCTACCATTCTGTCTGCGCTTGCAGATGCATCCATTGAAAACTTGTATGAATGACCACTTTCAAGCTTAAGACCGCTTTGCTGCAACTGATAATTCCAGTTGGCATCTCCCGAATTATCTATAGTAAGAACTGCCTTGCCATCTTCGTATTTGTATGAGCCTTCAGCTGGTGATGTGATACCGCAGTACCAATCATCTCCGTTTGAAAAGCTTCCGTTTCTTACAAGCTCCTTATCCTCTGTTGTATCGATTAAAGATACATTTGAAAGCTTTACTGTAGCCTTTGCATTTCCAGCTTCCGAATCATCTATCTTTCCAAAATTAACCTGAAGAGCAATAGTATCTGATGTTTCTTTGTCATCTCCTACTGTGAAATCAAAGCTTACATTTGTAATCTTTTCTTCTACAGCTTTCTCTTCCCCTTCAGTTTCTTTTTCTTCTACATGAGGCTTGATGACCATTTTGCCATTTTTTACCTCGATGTTTCCTTCATCTATACCTGTATATCTTTGAAGCTCGGAATTTACCCAGCCTGGTTCATGCTTTTCAACATTCCAGTCCTTTAAATTCAGGCTATCTCCGTCAAATTCATCGTTCCAGACCAGACTATAGCCTTCATCTGAATACTTATCCTCTAGACCATCCGCCTTGGTCTGTTTGGCTTCCACGGGAAAAGCCGTGACAGCCATCATACCGGCCATCCCCAAAGCCAGTAGGCACTTACCTCTTCCAATTTTCATTACATCTTCTCCTTTCATTTTAGAAATGATATGGATATGATAAAAAAATTAATAATAGTTTTATATCGAAAATGAACTTTTTTTATCAAAATCATTCAATAAAAAAACGCCAGCCTTTTCAGACTGACGTTTAATCTGTTCTTCATTAATCTATAGTAAAGTAGCTAATCTTTTCATAAAGCTTTTCAGCTAAATCCTTTAATGTTTCAGATGCATTAGTAATAGTCTCGAATTCTGAATTTAGGTTATCCATTGAATTCTTTGTCTCAGCTGATGATGCTGCATTCTCTTCTGAAATAGCTGAAAGGCTATCAATAATTTCCACAAGATTGCCCTTGGCAGTTTCCAGATTACCTACCCTTGAGCTAATCTCCTTTGCATTCATTGATACATTATCAACACCTTCACGCATCTTTTCCATATTCTGCTTTGTTTCATCCAAGTGTCCTGTCTGCGCAGAAAGCTCTGTGTTCATCTGCTCAATTGTTTCGATTGAGCTTTCAGATTGTGTTGTAAGCTCTCCAATAATTGCATTAATTTGTTCTGCGGTTTCTGCAGACTGAGAAGCAAGCTTTCCAATCTCATCTGCAACTACTGCAAATCCCTTTCCTGATTCTCCTGCTCTGGCCGCCTCAATAGATGCATTAAGAGCAAGCAGATTTGTCTGGGATGCAATATCTGTTATGAGCTTTGAAGATTCTGCAATGTTTTGCACAGAACTATTTGTGTTTCTAATCTGCTCATCAATCTCCTGCATTGACTGCATAACATTTTTATTCTGCTTTAACAAAATCTCAAGTGCATCCATGGAAGATGTACAAGCATCCTTCATATCATTTGTGTTGACGCTTAGAGTATTTACGTTATCTGTAATTCTTTCAATGTCTTCACCAATCTCATTTACATTATCTGCGGAATTCTGTACACTTTCTGCCTGATCCATTGCCCCCTTTGAAATGTCATTAACGGCATTTGTAACAAGACCTGATGCACTAGATGCGTTTTCCGCTGAATCTGCCAGATTATCACCTGATTGCGTAACCTCACCTGAAAGCTTAACACTGGTTCCAATAATATCCAAAAGCTTGTTTTTTAGATTAAGTATGTTTTCTGAAATAGTTCCAAGCTCATCCTTCCTATCAATCAGTTCAGACGAAATCTCATAGGTAAGATTACCGTCGGCCACCTCCCTGATTGAATCAGAAATCATGTTCATGGCCTTTGTTGCATTCATTGTGGCCATTACACCAATACCAATAAGAACTAAAATAACTACAATAGTTACACCTATCAATATGGCCGACACTTTAAAGATAGTTGCGTTGATAGTAGTTGCATCTCTACCAACAAACATCATACCAACCTGAGTTCCATCATCGTTTGACATTGGAGCATAATATACATAATATTCATGGCCTTCAATTGTCATGCCTGGTTTATAAAGAACCTGATTTCCTTTAATTACCTTGTTAACAACTTCCTCTGATGCCTGAGAATTAATAAAATAATCGTTTGTACCTTGCTTTTTTATCGTAGTAACAACGCGAGTATCACCATAAAAGATTGTATATTCTAAGCCAGTTTCTTCCTTGAGCTCTTCCATTGTTTCAAGATACTCATCATAGACTGGCTCACCGCCCTTGGTTAGCGTATTTCCGTCATACTCCCAATCACCATCCCACATTTTAGTGAATTCACTAGCCGTTATTGTAACCGCGGTGTGTAACTCCTCTTTGGTCATATCAAGATAGGTAACTCTTACCTCTCTCATACCTATAACTGAAAGAATGATACATCCGATTGCGGCAGCAATGCAGGAAATACCAACAACCTTTCCGATTAACTTACCCTTTCTTTGTTTCATTATATATGTACCTCTCCTTCAACTTGTTATCATAAAAAAATGATAGCACCGAAATACGAAAAAACAGTGAAATATATATGCTCTAACTATGGTTAAGGATTAAATCAGTAATGATTACTATTTTATTATTGACTTTTCATTCTTTTTTGTTATTATAAACATAGTCACTATTAATTTTTCGGATTGGCGGTGTTAAATGAATTATAGTAGACAACGTGAATCAATAAAAGAATATTTAATGTCAACCCAGGAGCATCCTACGGCCGATGTTATATATCAGCATGTTAAGGAAAATTACCCTAAAATCAGCCTGGGCACAGTCTACAGGAATCTCACTCTTCTCGTTGATTTAGGGGCGGTTAGAAAGATTTCCGCTGGTGACGGAACAGAGCATTATGATGCAGATACATCAGCTCATAGTCACTACTATTGTAGATGTTGTCACAGGGTAATGGATTTGGAGGTTACACCTAGTGTTGACCAGATTCTTTCTGCTTCTTCTGCAGGTCTTGGCACAGTTGAAATGGCAAGCTTGCTATTCACTGGCGTGTGCAAAGACTGTATTTTAGAGCAGGATAATAATTAATAGTGAAATCAGTAATGATTATTATATTTTATACAATGAAAGGAGTCTAGTTATGGCAAAGTATGTATGTTCAGTATGTGGTTACGTTTATGAAGGCGATAATCCACCAGCAGAATGTCCTGTGTGTCACGTAGGTGCTGACAAATTCAAAAAGGTAGAGGGCGAGCTTAAGCTTGCTGCAGAACATGAATTTGGCATCTATGCAAAGACAGTTAAGAACAATCCAGATATCACAGATGAAGATAAGAAATATATTTTAGACCAGTTAAAGTCTAACTTTACTGGCGAGTGCTCAGAGGTTGGTATGTACCTTTGCATGGCACGTGTAGCTCACAGAGAGGGTTATCCAGAAATCGGTTTATATTGGGAAAAGGCAGCCTTCGAAGAGGCTGAGCACGCTGCTAAGTTTGCAGAGCTTTTAGGCTCAGAGCTTGAAGTTAACATGACAGATTCTACAAAGAAGAATCTTGCATGGCGTGTTGACTGCGAATACGGTGCTACAGCAGGTAAGTTCGACCTTGCTTCTTGTGCTAAGAAGAACAACCTTGATGCAATCCATGATACAGTTCATGAGATGGCTCGTGACGAGGCTAGACACGGAAAGGCCCTTGAAGGACTTTTAAACCGTTACTTTAAATAAACCAACTTTTTAGATTATAAAAGCTAGGAGATTTGTTTCTCCTAGCTTTTCTTTTGTCTTATATATTCTGCTAATCCAAGGAATGATATTGTTGAAATGGAGACTATAGCACATATCTCTTCATAAATACTTTGTCCTAAATATACACAGCCTGCACCTACTACGATACTGACTGTACACAAAATCCTGTGAATTATCCTTCGCTTTTTCGCTAATTTATTCTCTACGGTCTGCTTATCCTCATCGGTTATGTCAAGATTTAAAGCCTCATCCTTTTGCATCAACCCAATTGTAAGCAATGATAAAAGAAATACAAATATTATGATTAGATAATAGTATGTATCTGGCTTTCTAAAAAAATATTTCCATGATAACTTTTTACTATCTTTTTTAACCAAGCCTTCAGCGCTGTCTGTCTTGCTTTGGTCTATTTCTTCATCAAACCCCTGCTCCACCATCGCAATCCTGTCTAATCTTCCTACAAGGGCACATCTGCCATCTGTAGTTGCATTCTCACAGGTGGTTAAAGCGATTATCTTATCGTCCGCAGTAATACCAATATCTCTATAATGGGTTGCATTTTCCCTTACCCATTTTTGAAAGTCCCCCATCTCTTCCATCTCTTTTGCAGCGTAAAATATATTTTCATCATATGCGCTGCACTCAACACAAGCGTATAGCTTAATAGAATAGGTCGCATCAGGCAGATATAGTATTCCCGAAGTATTATTTTTGAAAAAATCTGCGTCCTTATATTTCATAACGTCCCCAAACATTCCGCCATTATAAATGTGATGTCCGAATAACAGATTGTATGGGTCGCTATAATCCTTGGCGTTTCTGGCCGAAAGAAAGATTGAGCCTGAAAGTTCAAAATCTCCGTAAACATTCTTATTTACATATTCATAATCGTCTTCCCCCTGCATGACAGGGTAATCGATTTTAGTTCCATCAATTGTAATCCAGGAAGTAGTATCTTCATTTATTGCTAAAAGCTCCCTAAAGGTTAGTCTGTTATCAGTATCGCCCCCAGAAAACGTGGGATGCAAATCAATTATCTCAGAATCCAAATAAGAATCGTTGTATATCTGGTATGTATACAAAAGAGAATAAATAGAGTAGACCATTATCACTATTACAATAAAGACCGCAATAAGGCTAAGGGCAGCATTTGCGCCCCTAGCCATTTTACCTGGGATTACATACCCAGCCCTATCATCTTTTTCGATTTCCTTTGCTACGCTACTCATAGGCTACACTTCTTTGTCTTTTCTATTGCTGAAAATAGCTAACAATAAAAGAGCAAGTCCCATCAATATGATGAATGGTAAGACTGTGAGGTTGATTCCTGTTGGTGGTAAATCTACCACTGCAACGTTTATAAAGCTCACGTTATTTGTTGTGTCGGACTTTGTAGCAGCTACCGTAATTGCCTGACTTGAAGCACGTGTGTATCCCTGTGCACTGGCCCCACTTTCAGGCCAGGTTGATTTATCATAACCACCAACTTCAATCTTTTTCTTAGGCGCTACGTATACAAGCAATTTTCCTGCTACATCAGGAGGACTAATCTGTGTTACTGTAAGGTTAAGCCCTACAGGACAGTTCAAAATAGTGCATTCAAAATCACCATACTTTTCATCTATCGCATATTGCCTTGAGCTGTTTTCATATTTATATGTAGCAGTTCCATGTTCAAAATTAATAGTATCAAAGGCTGTAGCTCCGCCAACCAAATTATTTTCAAAGGTTGCCGTATAATGGAATGGTGAGTTTCTTCCATTCCTATCTATTATAGAGTTATATATAGTCACATCGGCGACGTTGTATTTAATGGTAGTACCCGCTCCGATAGTTGGCTTTGTACTAGTAGATGTTATATTACTATCAAGACTGGTATTATTGCTAACCAATTTATTATTATCTTTATCTACAAGAACAACGCCATTAACTGCCCCATTATCTACATAAAAATCCAGGAAAATTTTGTTAGAATCCTGAGTCATATCTGGTAACGTAAACATTCCACCAAAGGAATTGTCAGTGTCATCGTAAAGGAATATCTGATATCGGTACATTCCAGTTTTCCCGGCAAACCAGCTGTCACAATATCCAAAGTCTGCAGAATTAAATTCATATATTTTATCCGTATCAAATGTGGCTGATGAATCCGACAAATTAAATTTACCTCTAATCCATTTTCCATCTCCTGGGAAATCGACCGTTGCAAAATCATAAGGATGATATCGATCACTTGCATCAGTTAGTGGTTTAGCCACAATATATGCATTAAAAGCAGGAATATGAGCGCTTTTACCATTTTCTGGTTCTGTAATATTGTTAACCTCTAATTTGGCAGGAATATTGATTGCATTAAATGTTTCACCAGTAGCCTTGAAACTGTTATCTGTTATGGTAGTTGCATCCTCTGCCTCAACCTTTATAGGCTTAACCAGCACACCAATAGTAATAAGTCCTACTACCAGTCCGCAGGTTAATATCATTGAAATTATGAGCTTTGAGACCTTCATGATTTCTCGCCTCCTTTCATCTGTTCTAATTCTTCCTTTAATTTTTCCAATTGTTTGTATGCCCAGTTATAATTTTTTCCAAGTCGGATTAGTTTACTAGTCAAAATCGTGTTTTTCTGTTCAAGTATGGCGCATTGCCGTTTGCACTCATCCTGCTGAAAGGCCAGTAACGTCCTATATGCTTCATCCAGTTTTTCAATTTGCTTCCACACATCTGCATCATCCACTCCACCTACAAGCACATGCTTGAACTTCATGTCTTTTAGGATGTCGGATATATCTTCTATGGTGGTAGGAATGTTATTTTCCACCTTCATAGCTTTCCCCTCCTTATGAGAGAAATTGCCTTTCCAACTATCTGGTTACCGGAAACTGGCCCATAATATCTGCTATCTAAGGCATTTTCTCTATTATCTCCTAATACGAAATATTGTCCTTCCTCTAACTTCACTGGATAATCTACGTAATCCTTGTAAGAATAAGTCTTAGAATAGATTTCCTTCTCTAGTTTGTAGTTGTCATTTATATACAATCCTCCATCGGATTTAATCTCTACTGAATCTCCTTCCTTGGCCACAACGCGACCTACATGCTTTTCTCCCTCAACCTGGTAAACTATTATGTCGTCTGCCAGAAATATGTTTCCTGGCCTGAATATCAACAGCAAATCTCCAGGGCTGATTCTTGGTGTCATTTCATCATTTGAAACTGCATACACTCCAAACAAACCGTAAAATATCAATGCTATAAAGCCTACCAGTATTATTAGTCGAGCTAAAAATATTTTCACCTCATGAATGTTTCTGATACGAGCTCTTATTTTTCTAATAGTCTTAAGAGTTGGCGCAGGCACTTTATTCAGTTTGTCCCTTTGGTATGTAACACTCTTATTCATCTTCCTCTTCCCGTTTATTTCGAAAAACAAGGGCAAGCACTATACACAGCAATATAAGAATAATAAACGGAACCACTATAACCTCTATTCCTGTAGGTACTGTGTCTTCCACTTCTTCATCTTTTTCCTTGTCCTCAAGTTCTTCATCTGTAAGCGTATCGTCTATGACTCCGTCAGCATTTGCTAAATCCTTTAGCTCCGTTTCTTTTAGTAAATCCTCTTCGGGTAGTAATTTATTTTCTAGGTTTAATTCTGATGCAGGTTGAATTACAGTTTGGGTTTCAGGTGGTAACTCATCTGCTGGTAGCTGCACTGAAGGCAGCTGTTCTGTTGGTAATTGGTCTGTTGGTAATTGGTCTGGTGGCAGCTGCTCTGTTGGTAATTGTTCTACAGTATTTGTTTTAGGAGTTGTTTCTTTCTCATCCACAATTTCTTCCTGGTCAATTATTCCCCCTGAAGTATCCGGCTCCACATTTCCTTCCACCCCAGCAGCCAAGGACAATATACAAGTTTTTTCGATAGCAAAAACAATAACTAAAAGAGCTATTTTTAACCTCATATTGCCCTCCTTCCCCTAAAAAAATCGAAAAGCCCATAGAGCCGACTAATTTGCCAGCCCTATGAGCTCTAAAATCACTATTACATTTTTAATTAAATCACCCATAAACATTTACCACTTTCCCTTTAAAACAACGGGTTAACTTCATTTTATGGTCTATCGGTTAAAAATATGTGAAGTTTTAGAATATTCACAATTTTTTGAGAATTCCTACACTAAATGTTCGTTAATACATCCCTATCTAATATAATTTGAATATGGGATGATTGCATTTTTTGAGCTATGCATCCCTATCTTAAAAAAACAGGATATGGGATGATTAAATTCTTATACTGTGGCGTAACTACGCCGCCGATACGCTATGTTGTTGCATATCTCCTACAAATTTAATATTTCACTTAAGGCTTCAGCAAAGATTCGCTTACAATACACTGATTTTCATAAAAATCATGCATCCCAAATGACCTTTTTTGCCAAATGGGATGCATCCCTCAAAAAATAATTCCTAGAAAATAGAAAAAAGCTTGAGAAATCAATATTCTCAAGCTCTAATCATTAAAAATTATTATGCCGGCTGCGGGACTTGAACCCGCACGATGTTGCCACCAACAGATTTTGAGTCTGCCTCGTCTGCCAATTCCGACAAGCCGGCGTCCGTAGACTAGTATACTAAATCTTGTCTGCGTTTTCAATACGATTTGGGATTATTTTTCCCAAAAAATTATTTATTTTAACAGTCCGTCGACGATGCCTAAATTATCAAAAGTAGCAAGATAATCCTTAATAGTTTCTGGACGACGAATCAATTTAAAGCTGCCATCTTCCTTAAGTAAAACCTCGGCGCTTTTAAGCTTGCCGTTGTAGTTGTAGCCCATTGAATATCCGTGAGCACCGGTGTCGTGGATAAACAGGATATCACCATCTTCTATCTTAGGAAGCTGTCTGTCTACGGCGAACTTATCGCAGTTTTCGCAAAGAGAACCTACCACATCATATACGTGATCTTCTGGTGCCCCTTCCTTGCCTAAAACTGTAACGTGATGATATGAACCATATACAGCTGGACGCATCAAATCAACAGCGCAGGCATCAACACCAATGTACTCCTTGTAGGTGTGCTTTTCGTGGATGGCTGTTGTAACAAGTCCACCGTAAGGGCCAGTCATAAAGCGGCCCATTTCTGTAAGGATAGCAACATCACCAAGTCCTGCTGGAACTAAGATTTCATCGAAAGCCTTATGAACTCCTTCGCCAATAACAGCGATGTCATTTGCCTTCTGGTCAGGACGATATGCAATACCAACACCACCTGAAAGGTTAACGAATGAAATAGATATTCCAGTCTTTTCCTTCAGCTCTACAATAAGCTCAAACAATGTCTTTGCAAGTGTTGGATAATAGTCGTTAGTAACTGTGTTTGAAACTAGGAATGCATGGATTCCGAATTCCTCCACGCCCTTGCTTTTAAGAACCTGATATGCCTCAAAAAGCTGGTCCTTAGTCATACCGTATTTGCTGTCTCCAGGATTGTCCATGATGCCGTTTGAAAGCTCATATACTCCACCTGGGTTAAAGCGACAGCACATCTTCTTAGGGAAATGTCCTACAGCCTTTTCATAAAAATCAATATGTGTGAAATCATCTAGATTTACGATTACACCTAAATCATCTGCATATTTGAATTCGCTTGCAGGTGTGTCATTAGATGAGAACATGATGTCATCCTTCTTGAACCCAAGCTCGTCTGATAGTGCAAGCTCTACATAAGAAGCGCAGTCAACACCACAGCCCTCTTCTTGTAAGATTTTAAGTAAGAATGGATTAGGATTAGCTTTTACTGCAAAATATTCCTTGAATCCTTTGTTCCAGCTGAAAGCCTTGTTTACAGCCCTTGCGTTTTCTCTGATTCCCTTCTCATCATAAATGTTAAATGGAGTTGGGATTGTCTTTGTAATTTCTTCGATTTGATTCTTTGTAACAAATGGGGTTTTCATAAATAATTAATCTCCGCTAGTGTGTTTCTAAGTTCAGCATACTCTTCTGTATCAGGCAAATCCTTAAGCAGCAGTTTCAAATCAGCTTCGATTTCTGCTTTGGAAGCGTTACGTGAAATGTAGTTAGTATAAGGTACATTTGCACCTCTTTGCATTATCGCTTTTACGTTTTGTACATAGCTTAATGTTTCACCGTAAGGTGGAACGCCGCCATACATATCTACAGCGTTGCTTCCAGCATTGTAAGCAGCCAAAGCCTTATCCAAATCGCCGTTATACTCCTTCAGCTTCTGAGAAATATAATTAGCTCCTGCCATTATGTTTTCATAGGCGTCAAATGGATGTGTAAGCTTAAGCTCGTTTGCTGTGGCTGGCATTATCTGCATGATTCCCATTGCGCCTGTGTGACTTACCGCATTAGGATTAAATCCAGATTCCTGCTCAGCTATGGCTGTCAGTAAATCATAGCTTACTCCATACTTCTCACTTGCTTCTATAAAGATGTCTTTATAGGAGGTGGCAGTCTTGATACTATCAGCTACTGTTTTTTGGTTTAATGCCTTTACAAATGCCTCGCTATTTGCATTTGTATTACTAGTAGAAGTCTCCTTTGCTGGACCCTCGATTATCTCTTCATAGGTGACCTTAGAGTCCGCAGTTGCAACCGAAATTTTCATACTCAATCCCTCACAAAATGACCGTCATCTATTGACATCGCTACCCAACTTTGATATGCTTTTTCTTGCTGAATAGCAAGCTGGTGTGGCTCAGAGGTAGAGCACTTCCTTGGTAAGGAAGGGGTCACGGGTTCAATTCCCGTCACCAGCTTTTTTTATTTAGGTATACTTTAGCATAATAAAGTGATGATGTAAACCGATTTTGTGCAATTGATTTTAATTTTTAGGAGGCAGATATGAATACAGAAAACTATGTTGATTACATTGTAAAGCAGACAGAAGATATTCTAGCAATCGATAGCCCTACAGGTTTTACCGCAAATGCAGCTAAGCATCTTATTGCTGAATATGAAAAGCTTGGTTTCAAGCCACAGCTTACTACAAAGGGCGGCGTACTTGTTGATTTAGGCGGAAACAACGCTGATGACGCTATCCTTATCGAAGCACACATGGATACACTTGGTGGTATGGTTAGCAAAATCAAGGCTAACGGTAATCTTGAAATCACACCTCTTGGCGGATTTAATCCTAACAATGGTGAATCTGAAAACTGCCGCATTTACACACGCGATGGACAGGTATACGAAGGAACACTTCAGCTTAACAACGCATCTGTCCATGTAAACGACGATTACTCTTCTACAACCAGAGAGTTCAACTGCATGGAGGTTGTTATCGACGAGGAAGTTGCCACTGCAGATGATACTAAAAAGCTTGGCATTATGATTGGCGATATTGTTGCCTTCGAGCCTCGCACAAGAGTTACAAAATCAGGCTACATCAAAAGCCGTTTCTTAGATGATAAGCTTTCTGTAGGTATCCTTTTAGGACAGGCTAAATACATTGCCGACAACAAAATCACTACAGACAGAAAAATCTATCACCACATCACCGTATACGAAGAGGTTGGTCACGGCGCTTGCGGTACTGTTCCAGCTGGTGTTACTGAAATCCTCTCAGTAGATATGGGATGCATTGGCGAAGGCCTTGATTGTAAGGAAACTCAGGTTAGCATTTGTGCTAAGGATTCTGCTGGCCCTTACAACTACGATGTTGTTACTAACCTTATTAACACTGCAAAAGCTAACGACATCGACTTTGCTGTAGATGTTTACCCACACTACGGTTCTGATGCAGATGCTGCTCTTAGGGCAGGCTATGATGTAAAGCACGGCCTCATTGGTGCAGGTGTTTACGCTAGCCACGGCTACGAGCGTTCTCACAAGAAGGGTGCAGAAAACACATTCCGCTTACTTATTAACTACGTAAAATAATTATAAAAATGGAGCACAGTTACGAAATCGTAATTGTGCCCCTTTTATTTAACTCAATTTCAAATTATCAAAAAACAATTCCTGAAATTCTGGCTTCTCGTTTAGAATTACTACTTTTGCATTGTCCTTTATTTCTTGTAGCTCTTCCTCCTTACCGTCTCGTACAAATTTGATTGCGCCTCTAAGGGATGTGTTTCCTACTGCTTCAAATTTTGGTAACAGCTCTTTAGGAAAGATGCCTATTCCTGCTGCAGACCACACACCAATAGTTGCTCCAAGGCCTCCTGATACAAATAGATGGTCTATATCATCAACCTGTATTCCTGCTTCCTTTATAAGAAGAGTTATTGCAGAATAAATAGCCGCCTTTGCCAGAAGTACCTGCTGAATGTCCTCTCCAGTTACAACAACATTTTCAGCAATTGGGTAGCCACTTTCGGCATATTCCTCTACAAGCAATCCACCTTCATCTATAAGGTGGTTTCGCCTTAATTCGTGAATCAAATCTATAACACCACTACCACATAATCCTATTGGGGTCTCGCCACCAATGGTGGTGTAGGTGCATTTTCCATTATTAATACTAAGATGGTTGATGGCTCCTCGCACTGATGCAACACCGCAACTTAGGCTTGCTCCTTCAAGGGCTGGCCCTGCAGATGCAGATGTGCAATAATATGTCTTTCCATCATATAAAACCAGCTCCGCATTGGTTCCCATATCTACCAAAAGGAAGCTTCCTCTATCCTTCAGATAGTAAAGTCCGGATACAATATCGCCACCAACAAATGCACTGATAGCTGGCATAAAGAAGATATTTCTTCTGTCCTTTACAAACTTTACGCTATCAAGTGTATATGGAACAAATGGATATCTAGCAAAGCCATCTACCACCATACCAAGCAGCAGATGGGTCATGATTGTATTTCCACTAAACACCACTTTATGCATTAGATAATTCTCGCCAAGGATTTCTTCACCAAGCTTCATCAAATCCTTTCTAACGCAATCCATAAGCTCATCGCTGTGGCCTTCCATAGCCGCCTTAACACGGCTCATAACATCAGCTCCAAATCTAATTTGGGAATTGGTGCAATTGCGCTGACGTAACATCTTGCCAGTATCCAAATCGATAACTGCTGTAGCCAATGTGGTAGTTCCAATATCAACAGCAATACCTATGTTTTCCTTATCGAAATCCTCATCCTCTGCCACCTCATCGGCAAGGACAGATGTGATTTCTGATGCAAGAGATGCTGGTACTAATATTTTGCAATCACGAGTGATGACGCAATTGCAGCCTAATCGATAGCCTGCACGCATCTCTGAAAAATCCAATCCTCGTTCATCAAAAGATGTCATAGGGGGCATACCATAAACGAATTTTATGGCGCAGCTTAGACACTTACCTATACCACCACATGGGCGGTAGAAGCTAAGTCCCAGCTGATTCATGGCCTCTATGAAGCTAATTGGCTCATCCGACACAAGCATATATTCCTTCTGCGGATCTGCACCTTCAATAACAATTCTAATTTCCATGTGTCCTATCGTATTCCTCTAACGAATGTAAATCCATTTTGAACTCACCTTCATTATCCACTAAAATTGTCATATAAGTGTGTTCTCGACTATTTTGTCTTGGAAAAGCTATACTTCCTGGGTTTGCAATAATCAAATCCTGGTAATGTTCTATGGTTGGCACGTGAGTATGACCATATAAAACTACATCGCAGCCCTTCTGATGTGCAGCCTCTGCTATTCTCTCGTAGCCATAATTTACACCGTATCCATGGCCATGAGTAAGCAGGATAACATGCTTACCAACCTCTAGCACAATATCTCCTGGCAGATTAGTACCCCAGTCACAGTTACCACAAACACATTCTGCTGGAGCCTCAGACATCATCCAAAGATTATCCTCTACTCCCTGTCCATCACCCAGATGATATATTCTATCTGGCTTTTCTATTTCTATGGCATCTCTCAGATTTTCTGATTTGCCATGAGTATCACTAACAACCAATATTTTCATGATTAACAATTTCTTCCTTTATCATTCTAAGAGCCTTGCCTCTGTGGCTAATGGCATTTTTATCCTCTGGGCTAAGGCTTGCTGTGCTAACATCCTTGTCCCATAAATAAAAGATTGGGTCGTAGCCAAAGCCGTTTGTACCCATTGGCTCATAGCCTATGTAGCCTTCGATAGTTCCACGAACGCAGGCTTCCTTTCCATCAGGGAAAACTGCAGAAACGGCGCATACGAATCTGGCACTTCTGTCTTCCTTTTCAACTCCCTCCAATCTTTCGATTAGATTAGCATTTTTAATATCGTAGGATGTATCTTCTCCCATGTATCTGGCAGAATAAATACCAGGCTCCTTATTAAGTGCATCTATCTCAAGTCCGCTGTCGTCAGCTAAAACAATGGCATCCTTTGCGAACCCTGCAACAGCTCTCGCCTTGATAAGAGAATTCTCTTCAAAGGTTGTTCCATCCTCTACAATATCCACATCAATTCCAGCTTCCTTCATGGACTGGATATCATATTTGTCCTCACCAAGAATCTCGCGAATCTCTCGCATCTTGTTGGCATTTCCTGTTGCAAAAATAATCTTACTTTTCATTTAAATACTCTAGCACTGCATCATAAAGTGCCTGTGCCGCCTTTCTTTGATATTCTTTATCTTGAAGATTTCCAAGCTCCTTTTGATTTGTCATAAATCCTACTTCAACCAGCGCTACTGGGGACTTTGACATACGGATAATATATACCTCATCTCCCACTATTGTTCCTTTGGATTTTGAACCCAGCTGATCTAACAAATGAGCAAGGCACATGCTTGAAAACTTTTTGGATTCTCCTGTTGGGTCACCGCCCTCGTACATTACTTCAGTTCCGTTGATTGATGACATACGTCCTGAAGCTGTAGAGTTGTTGTGCACCGATAAGAAAACATCGGCATTAGAATCGTTAGCAAGCCCAACCCTGTTTTCAAAGGAAGGATTGGTGTCATCTGTTCTGGTATAGTAAACCCCGATATTTTTATCGCATCTGTCAAAAAGCTTTTTAAGCTCAAGGACAATATCTAAGTTGATGTCCTTTTCGTTAACACCCATTTTAGATGCGCCAGGAACATTGCCACCGTGACCTGCATCTACAACAACTACCTTGTCATATATATCATGAGGGTCAACA
>ODAI014641702.1_pt1 | contig 19718 bp, 21 predicted proteins | sample 1539321 | NCBI WGS metagenome assembly ODAI01 (sample SAMN02144231, study PRJEB22623) | gut metagenome | biome: sheep rumen | host: Ovis aries | place: New Zealand
AGCAAAATATTTATTTATCCGGGCTACAATTTTAAATGTATTGATGCGCTTATCACCAATTTCCACTTGCCGGAGAGCACACTGATAATGCTTGTCAGCGCACTTGCAGGCAGAGAGAATACACTTGAAGCATATCGCGAAGCAGTGGAAAAGGAATATCGTTTCTTTTCTTTTGGCGACGCAATGTTTATTCTATAATTTGTATATTAATATGATAGAATATTATTGACAATTACATATTATTTGCATATAATATTATTGAAGGGTGGTGTCAATAATGGCTCAAACTAATGTTAATATTCGTATGGATGAACAAACTAAAAAAGAGTTTAATGCTTTTTGTAATGAGATTGGTATATCTGTAAGTTCAGCTTTTAATATTTTTGCTAAAACTGTTGTTCGAGAGCATAGAATTCCTTTTGAGATAACTACTGATGTTCCAAATTCAGACACAATAGCTGCTATCGAAAAAGCTGATAAGGGTGTAGATGTTTTCGGACCTTTTAATACAGTTGATGAATTGATGGAGTCATTAAATGCTTAGAATAGAATATACAGGTCAGTTTAAGAAAGATTACAAACTCGCCATAAAAAGAAACTATGATATTAATGAGTTAGTTAATGTTATTAATATGTTGGCTAATGAAGAAAAGCTGCCGGAAAAATTCAGAGACCACGCATTAGTAAATTATTCTAAGAATGCTAATGTTCGTGAATGTCACATCAGACCTGATTGGTTATTGATATATAGAATCTATCAGGATAGACTCGTTTTAGAATTATTGCGAACCGGAGCGCATAGTGATTTGTTTTGAAAAACAGGTGCAGGATTATCTTGCACCTATACTTTTTATTTGTTATGATTATTTATAATAAAAGTTCGATTATAAGAATCATATAAACTATACACATCGACGATGCGATGTTTATCAGGTAGGAGAATACGATGAAAATTATCAAACAAGAGGGAAGCGCACGGCGCGGTGAATTTGAAACGGTTCACGGCACGGTGCAAACACCTGCTTTCCAAAATGTGGCGACAGCAGCTGCCATCAAAGGCGGGCTTTCAGCATTTGATTTAAAAGAAAATGCTTGCCAGGTAATGCTGTGTAATACTTACCACCTTCATTTAAGACCGGGTGATACCATTGTAAAACAGGCAGGCGGATTGCACAAATTTACCGGGTGGAACGGTCCGATTTTAACCGACAGCGGCGGATTTCAAGTTTTTTCGCTTGCAAAATTAAATAATATAAAAGAGGAAGGTGTGACCTTTGCTTCGCATATTGACGGCAGACGCATTTTTATGGGGCCCGAGCAAAGCATGCAAATTCAGTCTAACTTAGGTTCCACGATAGCGATGGCTTTTGATGAGTGTGTCAAAAATCCTGCGCCGTATCGCTATGCAAAGGAATCAAGCGAGCGCACCATCCGTTGGCTGCAGCGCTGCAAGGCCGAAATGCAGCGGCTCAATGCGTTACCGGATACCGTGAACCCGCACCAGCTGTTGTTCGGCATTAACCAAGGGTGCTGCTTCGAGGATATTCGTATTGATAATATGAAGCGCATTGCCGATATGGAGCTCGATGGCTATGCTATCGGCGGCTTGGCAGTAGGCGAGCCGAAGGAGGAAATGTACCGCATTATCGGCGAGGTAGAGCCGCATATGCCGGCAGATAAAATTCGCTACTTGATGGGTGTCGGTACACCGGGGAATATTTTAACCGGGGTAAAGCTCGGGGTAGATTTATTTGATTGTGTGATGCCCTCGCGCAATGCAAGGCACGGGCATGTGTTTACTTGGGATGGTATCATAAACCTCAATAACGCGCGCTATGCCGATGACTTTGAGCCGATTGACGAGCGCTGCGATTGTGAGGCTTGCAGGCATCATTCGCGCGCCTATATTCGGCACCTGCTTAAAGCGGGCGAGATGCTTGGTATGCGCTTAGCGGTCATTCATAACCTGCATTTTTATAACGAGCTGATGCAAAAAATCAGAGATGCCATTGAGCAGGGGAATTATGAGCAGTTTCATCGCGAAAATGTAAACAAATTGGATGCGCGCATATAAAATACTTGCAATTCTTTTTATTTTCATATATAATAACTAAGATATTAATTCGGAGGAAAATAGTATGAATTTATTTACTTTAGCTGCAGCCGGTACCACAGGAACCGGTGTTAGCGGATTTTTTGGTAGCACATGGGGCATGCTTGTTTTAATCGGCGGTATGTTTGTTTTAATGTACTTTTTGATGATAAGACCCCAAAACAAAAGGCGTAAAGAAGAAGAGGAAATGAGAAGCAATGTGGAAATCGGCGATGATATTGTCACCATCGGCGGCATCATCGGCAAAGTTGTTTCCACAAAAGACGATGCTTTGATTATTGAAACCGGTGCCGACAGAAACAAGATGAAAATCAGCCGTTGGGCAGTGCAGACCAACCTGACCAGGCAGGCAGCACAGCAGGAAGCAGCGCAAAAGGCGAAGGAAGCAAGAGAAGCTGCCAAGGCTGAGAAAAAGAAAAAGAAAGAAGAAGCAAAAAAATAAGCATAAACAAATTCATCCCGCAGTATCTTTTAGTAAGAAGATATTGCGGGAGTTTTTTTATGTTACAAAAAAGTTTAAAGCCACTCTTGAAAGCGACGCTTTTCACAATAGCGGCAGCGGCACTGCTTTATGGCTTGGCGGCATTGTTTTTGCTCAAAAAGCAAAGCAGCTCGCAAAGCTATTTTTATGCTGCCGTTGCCATTCACTTAGTCCTCGGCGCGCTGATTACCGTGCTATTTCGCAAAGAGGATTACAGTTTTATTTATCTTTTTCCGCTCTTGCTGCTACAGCTGCTGTTACCGATTGTGTTTCACAGCTTTGAATTAAAGTTTCTTTTACTACCGGCAAGCGTGGCGGCAGTGCATTTTTTAATCCGTTTCATCATAAAGCACAAGAAATCAAGCAAAAAAAGAAATATGCATCAAATCAGGAGAAAATATGAAAGGCTACATAAAAAATAGTATTTTCAGCACAAAGGTTTTTATTAAGGATAATACCTTAAGTATCATTTTTATTACTCTTTTTACCATCGGCAGCTTAGTGGGCACACTGGCGCTCAATTTCGGGAAGGATACCTCCGCGTCTTTGATTTATCTGTTAACGACCTATTTTAAAGAAAACGCGAGCCTTTCCGTAATTGCTCTTTTCAGTAGAAATTTGATTAGTGCGCTTGTGTATTTAGGGGTGATGTATATTGGAGGATTGTGCGCAATCGGATTGCCTATAGTAGGAATAATCCCTTTATTAAAGGGAATTGCGCTTGGTATGATTATATCCTATCAATACGTATATAATGGTATTAAAGGCTTTTTGTATGCATTGGTGATTATTCTATTGCCGCAAGCGGTTTTACTTGCAATTTTGAGCATCGCTTACGGGGAAGGCATCTATATGAGCCTAACGGTTTCCAACGGTATCTTTAACGGCAAGCCGAGAGAAACAAAATACCGACTGAGCTTTATGACCTTTTCCAAAAGGTACTTAATTTTCGCAGTCGGTATTGTGATAGTGTCTATTATTGAGGCTGTGCTCGATTCCGTGTTTTCAAAGGTGCTTTAGCCTTCGTTTGCTTTGGAAAGCGGGTTAGCATTCATAGCGTTTCTGATTTGCCCGGAATCGGTATGGGTGTAGATTTCGGTGGTATTCAGGTTTTCATGTCCTAATATTTCTTTGAGCACCAAAACATCCGCATCACCGCTTTGGTACATCAGCGTTGCTGCCGTATGGCGCAGCTTGTGCACCGAAAAGCCTTGGTCGCCAAGACCTGCTTTATCGAGATACTTTTGCACCATTTTTTGCACCGATTCGCGGCTCATGCGCTTTTTTTGGGCAGAGATAAAGAGGGCTTTTTTATCAATTACGCCATCCACCGGGCGCACGCGCATATAATCTCTAATCGCTTTTAAGCAGGCATTATTGAGGTAAACCACGCGCTCTTTATTGCCTTTACCGGTTACATCGATGGTGCAATCCTCGCGAATGTCACCGTAATTGAGCGAGCACAGCTCCGCTAAGCGCAAGCCGCAGTTTAAAAAAAGCGTAATAATGCAATAATCTCTCTCTTTATTTTTGCCTTCAACAGCATTTAAAAGGCGCGTTGCCTGCTCAAGGGTTAAGTATTTCGGGCGCGCCGCTTTTTTAAATTTCGGCATCTCTAAATCAATCATCGGGTCTTGCGGGATGCGCTTTACCTTGCGATACATATAATCAAAGTAGGATTTCAGTGTCGATACCTTGCGCGCTCTTGTGCGGTCGGTATTGCCGCGCTCATCCTTGCAAAATACCAAGTAGTTATAGGCATCCATCAGGGTGATGGATGCGATAAAGGCATCATCAATATCGCGAATATCAATTTCATCAAATGCACAATCGGCAGGGCAGAGGGCTCTGCTTTTTTTTAGAAAGCGGAAAAATGTGCGCAAATCCGAAGCATACTCTAAAGTGGTTAAGTCGGATTTTCCTTTGATAACGCGCAAATGGGTGACATACTCCTGCACACTCAGCGGCAAATATTGTAATTCTTCTTTTCTCATGGGGCACCTCGTGAAACAGTTTCACAAAATAACAAAATTACACAAAATACTATATTACTATTGTAACAGAATTAGAAAATAATGCAAGCATCTCCTCAAAATAAATCATATAGAATAGGCAGGAAGAGGCACCTATAGAATAAGTAAGTCCGTAAATAGAAATCGGTAGCGAAGATGTATTAAATAACTTTTTTCTTAATTATAAAACATTGTATTTATGAGCATTGCGATACAATATCTAAGAAAAGAACAAAAGCCGGTATTTATATTAAATAAAAATAATTTGAATGATACTTTGATGGTTCAAAATAAAATTATCGGATACAGTTCTATCGAATAAAATTCTTTAAATGATACTTTGATGCCTGCGATTAAAATTATCAAATACAAAATGGGAATAGAAATAGTAATTTAAAATTGTTTCAAGGCAAGCAATGCTTAATGCACAAAGCTGAGAATATAAGTTTATCATAAAAAGGCTACAATAAGTTTAATGTAATAAACAAAAAAGCAAAACCGAATTATCAGGCAAAAATGTGCGAAAATTCAATAAAACAGCAAAAAACAGCTGTTTTCACTCCCCTAAATTACACAAAATATACATTTTGTGTAATTTAAACTATGTTTTTCTCCCTCCTTCATTTTTTGTGAAATAATCGATTCCCTTTCTCTTTTTAGCTTATGATGGTGAAAAGTGAAAGGATTTGTCTGCCGATATGTCTTCATTATTCTATTTTGCAATTGCCGTATTCTCTACTTTCGGTTTATCTTTGAAAACAACTGCTGTAAGCTTTTCAATTTGCTTTCTGAAAATAAATGCCGCCAATACGACTGCTATTCTGTAAGCTGTATTAAGTGCTGCAACTGTAATGGTATTCATTTCCAAATCACTCCAAAGCAGACCAATCGGTGCGATATAATAGATAATGCTGCCGAGTAAAGCGCCGAATACATTTACCGCTAAATAAGATAATGCGGCTTTTTTTGCCTGCTTATTCTTCCCCACCGAGGATAACAGAACCGGCAGCGATGCGCCGATACCGATGCCGAGTGTTAAAAAATAGCAGCTGCGAAAGCCGACAGCGCCCGTTGCGCTGAAGGTTTGCAAAATACCGACGGATGCGGAAGCGCTCTGCAGTAATGCCGCGATGGCAACCCCGGCGCATAAGAGCAGTGGCGGAAAATTTAACCGATTGACCCATTCTAAAAGCGCTTTATTGCCTTTTATCGGTTCCACAGCTTGTGTGATAAGATGAATACCAAGCATTAAAACGGCAAATCCGAGCAGTAATTCACCGACTCGCCTAACATTCCTCTTTTTGCCGAAAAGCTTTAAAATAATGCCTCCTGTGGCACATACGGCGCTAATGACAGATGCGGAAAATACAGAGAGAATGCCCGCATTGATTTCAAGCGAGGAATATGCGATGAGCCACCCTGTGACAGCGGTTCCCGCAATCGAGCCCAAGATAAGCGGCAAAGCCTGTTGAAATCGAATAATACTGCTTTCCACCAAACCGACCACCATGGCGCACACGGCTGAGGAGGATTGTAAAAAAGCTGTCACTCCCGTACCAAGCAGTAAGCCCTTTAACGGATGCTTTGTGACTCGCGCGAGAACCGGCTCGAGTCTTGTTGCGCCCAATTTTTTCAAATGGTCGCTCATCAGGTTTAAACCGAATAAAAAGAGCGAAATTCCAAGCAACAGATTCAAAACGATGCATATCATCCCCTATCTATTCTATAGAATTTGCAAAAAGGTTAAAAAAATTAGTCCGCAAGCGGACTAATTTACATCGTAATAAATTTTTTCATCGGGAAATACATAGCCTAAGCGCTCTCTGGCAATACGTTCTATAATATCGTTTTCATCAGCATTTTTGAGCAAATTTTTGGTATTTTTATTATCATCGATAATTGCATCATATTGGCTCTTTGCGAGCTTTATTTTTTCATTGGTATCGCCGATTTTGATGCCTGTTTCAATTGCGGTTACCGCCAAATAGATGACAAGGCAAGTAAAAGCAAAGGCGACAATCAAGCTTCTCAGGGGCTTAGCTTGCCTTTGTTTTTTTCTTTTTTTCCTTTTGACCGGATTTTTCGGCATTTTGTGCTTTTTTGCTCCTTAAACTTACTTTGCCTTTTGCCAATCGGGATAGTTTTGCTTGAAAAGACCTGATAAAATTATACACCACATCATATGCCTTTTTCAATATATTTTTTAATTTATTAATAATATATTTACAGTGCCTAAAGACAGGGCGAAAGAGCTTATCGGATAAAAAGGATTGCACGGCGAGCGCAATTTTATCGCTTCTTTTCTTCAGCAAAATCAAAGTGAGTATCAGAGCAGTTAAAAAAGCAATCATTTGGTAAACGCGCAGCGCTGCATCCTGCATCACGATATTAACACAAACGATTAATAACACCGAAAGCAAGCAATAAATAAAATCACAAATGACTGCCGCCTTCCCTTTGATTGCTTTCGAGCAAAGCAGCAGCGCTAAAAGTCCGTCTGCCACGCCGGCGCACAGGCTGTATAGAAAGAATTTTGATTGCGCGAGAAAACCGATATCGTGGTAATACATTATTTCATCAGCCTGCCAAAAAAGGAAGTGCTTTTTTGAGGTGTACTTTCGCTGTAAAAGACAGATTGAATCAATCCGTCAACCAGCAGCTCGCCGCTGTCGACATCGAGCTTCGCAATTTTCAAATTCTCGCCGGTGATGACCAAATCCCCTTTTTGGGTTTTTGCACTGATGTTAAAATCATCAAAATTATCCACATCCTTGACACCGGTCAGCCGGAGCTTTTCTCTATTTTCAATGTATAGGTTGGATTGAGTATAGATGCCTTCGTTTTCGTTCATATCATTCGCCACCCGTAAAAGTTTTTATTAAAACATATGCGGCGAAGGCGTGGGATATGCCCTATTTGATCATTTTATACATTTTATCCGCATCCTCTTTGCGGACTGTTTCCAAAACATTGAGGACTTCATACTCGTGCGAAGAGGCGCCTAAATTGACTGTCAGCACATCCCCTGCCTTCACGGCATAGGATGCGCGTGCCGCTTTGCCGTTGACTAAGATTCTGCCTGCATCGCAAGCATCGTTTGCAATGGTGCGCCGCTTAATGATTCTCGATACCTTCAAATATTTATCTAATCTCATTGTTTCACCGCCTTTATCGGGTATTATATCATAAATTTTTAAAAATAGAAACCGCTTTGCGGAAAAAAGAAACTGCCTCACGGCAGTGAGACAGTATCTTTATAAAAATGCATTAGGATTCTAATTATTTAACAGCATCCTTGAGAGCTTGACCTGCTCTGAATGCAGGAAGCTTAGAAGCCGGAATTTCCATAGCTTCGCCTGTTCTCGGATTGCGGCCTTGCTTAGCAGCTCTTTCTCTGACTTCAAAAGTACCAAAGCCAACAAGTTGAACCTTCTCGCCCTTCTTAAGAGCATCAGTGATAGCAGCAGTTACAGCGTTGATTGCCTTTTCTGCATCCTTGTTGCTAAGAGCGCTTGCATCTGCTACTGCTTTAATAAGATCCTTTTTGTTCATTTTTAATGTCCTCCAAAATAATATTTCTAAAGGCATAAAGCCTTTATTTGGTTAGTTTCTTTGCTTCCTCCCAAAGAATGTCAAGCTCTTCGAGTGAAGCGGTTTTCATATCTATCGAGCGCGCGGCAGCTAATTGTTCCACAATACTGAAACGCTTGATAAATTTTTCGTTTGCAAAAGTGAGCGCCTGCTCGCTGTCTGCCTTGATAAATCTTGAAACATTGACACAGCTGAATAATAAGTCGCCCAACTCTTCAAAAGCTGCGCTTTCATTACCGCGGCGAATTTCAGCAGCAAGCTCATCACACTCGCTATGCACCTTTTCAAGCGCACCGCTTGCATCCTCCCAATCAAAGCCGACCTTTGCCGCCTTTTTTTGGATTTTTTCCGCGCGCATCAGCGCCGGTAATTCCTTAGGGATGGTCTGCATAGCTTGGGTGGCGGATTTCAACTGCTTGGTTTCGGTTTTTACCCTGTCCCAGGTGTTGAGCACTTCCTCCGCCGTCTCGCAATGCTCTTTACCAAAGACATGCGGGTGGCGCACAATCAGCTTTTGCGCAAGCTCATCGACAACATCATCAAAAGTGAAATTGCCGGCTTCACTTTCCATTTGCGCATGCAACAGTATTTGCATCAGCACATCGCCAAGCTCCTCGCGCAGCATCACCGGGTTATCTTTATTAATTGCCTCAACTACCTCATAGGTTTCCTCAATGAAATTTTTCTTGATGCTTTCATGAGTCTGTTCCCTATCCCAAGGGCAACCTTCGGGGGTACGCAGCAGACGGATGATTTCCACTAAATCGGAAACACCATATTTAGTTTTAAACTCGAAATTTTCTATCATTTACCACTATATATTATATTCTATCCTAAAACATGAATTTTTTCAAGTACTTTTGCGATTTTTTCGCCTGCAGGCAGCATTAATACATCCTCTTTTGAGAGCGCTTTAATCAAAAGCAGCACAGCAGCATACACAATTACAGCAGCTAAAATAGCGGCAATGGTATTTACCGTGTTACCGAAATGCGCAAATTTAAGAAGTAAATAGTGGGTTCCCCATGCTGCCGCGCCGGAAAACAGCGATGCAATCACAGGCTTAACGGCAACGGATACAAAATTGATTTTTACTTTTGTATATTTAAACAAATAGAATAAGTTGACCGCTACGCTGATGGCATAGCAAGCCACTGTGCTGATAGCGGCACCCTTGATGTTAAACTCGGGCATACCGACAAGCACATAGTTTAATACAATTTTCACGGCGCAGGCAATACCGAAGGAAATTGCCGGTACTTTTGCCTTGCCGATTGCCTGCAACAGCGTTGTAACAGGCGAAGAAAGCGCGTATAAAAACAGAGATATACCGAATATTGCCAAAATATCTTTGCACATAAAAGGTATATCCGGCTGGCTTCTGCCGTAGAGCAAGGTCAATATCGGTTGAGAAAGTACAGCCATACCGATACCTGCCGGCATGGAAATGAGCATACAAATTCTCAAGACGGACTCAATGCTGATGCGGATATTCTTTTTATCATTCACTGCCCAATACTGCGCAAGCGCCGGTAAGGAGCTGACACCAAGCGTTAAGGTGATTTGCGGCACCATATTCCTCAGTGTTTCATCCACATCGAAGCAACCGTAAAGATACACATTGAGTTTATCTGTCCCCTTCGGGATAAAGGGATACATTTCGCGAATTATATTTTCACCGTTGGCAACTGCAACTGCGAGCCTGTTTTGTACGGTCGCCGCATCTATCAAGGTGGCAACATTTGAAATCAAAGAGGTCAGCACAATCGGGATTGCCAGGTTAATTAAGGTGCGCAAAATTTGCTTGTTGGAATCGGCTTTCGGTGCCAAAAACAGCTCTTCCTCGGTAAAACCGAAGCCGTCTTTTTTCATCTTTATCCACAAATAGATTTGCGAACCGAGTGTGCCGAAGGTAACACCTAAGATAGCTGCCGAGGCTTCTATCGGGTAGCGCACCTCGGGCTTTGTGATGCCGTTGGCTTGACAATAGCGAATAGCAAGGTAGGTTAAGCCCAAACCGAACACAAGCTTTACGAGGCTTTCCGTGATTTGAGAAATCGCAGTCGGGAACATATTTCTCATGCCCTCGTAATAACCGCGATAAGCGCTCATGACGCAACAAATCAGTATTGCCGGTGCTATGCACAAAATGACCGGCAAGGCTTCGGGCGCTCTTGCCACATATTTTACATAGGGGTAAGCAACCGCCGCGAGCAATAAAGTGCCGGCTGTGCCCGTAACAATAAATGCGCGCAGTGAAACCTTAAAAATGCTCTTAACATTGTTATATTTCCCGAGTGCCATATTTTCGGAAATCAGCTTGGAAACGGCAATCGGCAAGCCTGCCATGGAAATTGACCAAATCGGTAAATAAATTTTGTAGGCAGTTGTATAGTACCCCATACCGATACCGCCGATGTAATTGGTGATGGGGATTTTATAGATAGCACTAATGAGCTTCACGATGATAGTTGAAGCAACGAGAATCAACGCACCGCTTAAAAGTGTTTGGTTTTTTCGTTGGTTGTTAGACAAAATAAGCTCCTATTTACTTGATTTGCGCACCGCATTTCGGGCAAAAGGAATTATCCTCGTTGATATCTGCACCGCACGAAGGGCATCTGACAGTGTTTTTGATGGCACTGATGATATCTCTTTTCTCTTCGATATCTGCCTTCAATAAATCAATTTCTTCAATCAACGCAGCAAAATCGGGTAATTCCTCCCCTGCTTTTACAGCGTCATAAACCTTTTTGCCGATAGACATATAGTTTTTATCGAGCTTCATATTTAACTGTGCAATTTCCACCTTGTTTTTGGAAATTTGATACAGCTCTTGAGATTTTTCGCTTGCGGTTGAGGCAAGCACCTTTGCTTTATCTAAAACTTCATTAATATCTGCCATAATGCATCATTCTCCTTTATAAAAATTCAATCCTTATTTTACCATGAATACTGTGTAAAATCAAGGTTTTTGCCACTTTTTAATGATGTTTGCCGCCTCGTGTTTGCGCGCAAGCATGGTATCAAAGCCCGAAATGTATTCATAAGGGTATTTGTAGTTAAAAACGCGCGCGATTTGTCCGCTGCCTTTATCGCTGAGCCTGGTGACCGCACCCGCACCTGCTCCAAAGACAGTTTGCACCTCTTCCATCATAAAAATATTGTATTCACATAGTTTTCCGGGCTTTGCCCAACCGGTGTTTTCCAAATTACCGACCGATTTACTCTGGCGGTACATATAATACGGAATATAGCCGCTGCTTTCAAGCATTTCTCCTGCTTTTTGAATCATTTCATTGGTGATGGAAAGCACACTTCCCTTTTTCTCATCTCTGGTGATAAGAAAGGAGGAGCGCTTGAGCGCAAGCGTGTGCACCGTGATGTTTTCCGCTTTCAAATCAATGGCGGTTTGTACCGATTGGAGAAAGCTCTCCACACTCTCCCCCTCCAAGCCTGCAATAATATCGGTATTGATATTATCAAATCCGAGCCGTCTTGCGATTTCATAAGCTTTGCAAACATCTGCACCGGTGTGGTTTCTGCCGATTGCTTTTAGTACCTCATCATTAAAGGATTGCGCATTAATGGTGATGCGTGTAATCGGAGTGCTTTTTATAAAAGCGAGCATTTCCTCACTCAGCGTATCGGGTCTGCCGGCTTCAAGCGTAACTTCGCTTACCTTAGAGGTATCAAAATCGGCATAAATTTCATCGATAAGAGCTTGCAGCATATCGGTGCTGAGCACGGTCGGTGTGCCGCCGCCGATGTAAACGGTTCTCAAGTGAAGCTTTAATTGCGCCGTCAGGATGGCGATTTCCCTAATTTCCTTGCAAAGGAGCTTCACATAGTCCGGAATCAGCTTTTTTAAGGATGCATAGGAATGTGAAATAAAGGAGCAATACGCGCACCTGGAAGGGCAAAACGGCAAGGACACGTAGAGCGAAAATTCATCTGCTGCAGAAGAAGCCATGGTTGCCATTTCATTGCGGCATACTTTTTGCACCAACTGCGCTTTTTGCGGCGAAATAAAAAGGCTGTCTTCTAAATATTTTACGGCTTGCTGCTCGCTGTTATTCCTTAAAAGGTTAAAAAATATCTTGGTCGGTCGAACACCGGTTTGCATACCCCAAGGCGGTGTGTAGCCGGTGTGCTCGATTAACATGCGGTAAAGCATCTCGCAAGCTTTCAGCTCGCCTGCTTTATATAAATCCTCGCCGCTTAATGCAACGGTTTCGCTATTGTCATAATCCGCAAAATGAATTTGAGTTTTAATATCAATTGTGCTTTGGCTTTGCCGTGTTTCGCAGAGAATAAATTCACCTTCTTTTAAAGGTGAATTAAAAATCTTTTCTAACCGAATATCCGGCAAAAAAACGCGCACAAGCTGTTCAATTGCGTAGTGATAATCATTTCCGTTAATATATAAATGCATCATCTGAAAAAACTGTTTACCCTTCTTTGAGTCGCTATATCCGTTACTCCCATATGACCGGGATAGAGCTGATAATCACCTAAAGCGGAGATTTTGGCAACACTTTTCATAATTTCAAAAAAGGAGCCGGTTGGCAAATCGGTTCTGCCGATTGAGCCATCAAACACGGTATCACCGCAAAACAAATGGTTTAGGTATAAATAACAAACACTGCCCGAGGTGTGCCCCGGAGTGGCAATCACTTGAATGGTTTGACCGCAAAATGGAAGAGTATCGCCGTCGTTTACTAAAACCGCAGGCGCGGCAAAGTGCTCCCTTTCGCAAAAAACACCGCGAGAGCTTAATATGTTTTGATAATCCGCTTCACTGATAACCACTTTTGCCAGCGGGTAGCGGGCGGTAAAGCGCAAAACATCTGCACAGTGGTCATAGTGACCATGGGTTAAGAGCAAATATTCGATTTGCAAGTTCTTGCTATCAATAAACTCAAAATATTTGTTTGAAATGCGGTCGCTGACATCCACACAAAAGGCTTTTTTACTTGCTTCATCATAAACAATAAAGCAATTTGTGCCGATGGAGCCTTCTTCAAAAAGCTTTATTATCATTTTTTGATTAAATCCTTTGAATCTAAAAGTATGGTAAACGGGCCGTTATTGATAAGGCTGACCTTCATATCGGCACCGAAAATTCCGGTTTGTACAGGCTTTTGCAAAAGCTGCTCCAAGCAGGAGTTGAAATATATGTACAGTGCGTTGGCTTCCTCGGGCGGTGCCGCGTGAATAAAGGAAGGGCGCCTGCCATGGGAGCAATCTGCCAAAAGTGTGAATTGAGAAACGCTTAAAATATCGCCGCCGACATCTTGAAGGCTTAAGTTTGTTTTACCGGCGCTATCTTCAAAAATGCGCAGGTTGACAAGCTTATTTGCCAATACTTCACAATCGGATTTAGTATCATTTTCTCCTACCCCAACCAATACCAAATATCCTTTTTCTATAGCGCCAACGGTTTGTTTATCAACCTCCACCTTGGCGGTATCGACAATTTGAATCACAAGTTTCATCTGCTTCCCCTTTACATACTCGCTCTTTCAACACTGATAATATTATCGACCTTTTTCAATCTCGCAAGAAAGTTGTTTAAATGCTCGGTGTTATCCACCACAATGCCTAAGGTGATAATGGAATTGCCGTTTTTAAGCACCCTTGCCTCGATATTGGAAATATTAATTTTTATCTCATAGCATGCCTTCATAATATCTGCCAAGAGGTTTTCCCTATCAATACAGAAAATGCTCAATGTTGTGTTGAGATTAAATTTAATATCATCATCCCAATAGGCATTCAACCACCTGCCGGGCTCTTCACTTTCGGCAATATCCCGCGGTACATTCATACAGTCTCTCTTGTGGATAGAAACACCGTGACCTCTTGTGATAAAGCCGATAATTCTGTCACCCGGCAACGGATTACAACACTTCGAGAGCTTAATTTGGCAATCGTCGAAGCCCTCTACAATGATGCCGTCTTTATTGGAAAGCGAGTGGCGGTTTGGTTGCGGCATTGCAGGCTTTGGCGGCAATGCATCGGAATCCTCCAAGACAAATTGTTTATACAGGTCTTTAATCGAGGGCATAATCCTGGAAACGGAAATGCCGCCGTAACCGATTTTTGCATAAAGCTCATCCGCTGTATTGCACTTTTGGCGCGCCACTAAGCGATTGATAAACTCATCGTATTTATCATCACTTAAGCGGATATAATTGCGCTTAAATTCCTTTTCAAGCTCTGATTTTCCGGCAACAATGTTTTCCTCGCGCTTTTCCTTTTTAAACCAGGAGCGGATTTTATTGCGCGCTTCGCTTGTTCTGACAATGTTCAGCCAATCTCTGCTCGGACCTTTATCCTCCTGCTTTGTGGTGATAATATCGCAAATCTCACCGGTGTGGAGAATGTAATCGAGCGGCACCATTCTGCCGTTTACCTTGGCACCTGTCATTTTATGGCCGACTTGGGTGTGAATGGCATAGGCAAAATCTATAATTGTAGAATTTTTGGGCAGTGTTTTCACATCGCCTTGCGGGGTAAATACAAAAACTTCTTCAAATTCCAGGTCATTTTTGACAGTGTATAAAAATTCCTCGGGGGTCTCGCCGTCGGTCTGCTCATTTTGCTTATCAACCATTTGGTGAATCCATGCGATTTTTTCATCAAATTTATCATCCTTACCCTTAACACCGGATTTATATTTCCAATGGGCGGCGATACCGTATTCCGCGGTGCGATGCATTTCCCAAGTTCTGATTTGTACCTCGAAGGGTATTCCCTCTTTGCCAATCACCGTAGAGTGCAAGGATTGGTACATATTCGGCTTCGGTGTTGCAATATAGTCTTTAAACCTGCCGGGAATCGGGCGGAACATATCGTGGATTACACCTAAGCAGTTGTAGCAATCATTGACCGAATCCACAATAATGCGCACGGCATAAATATCATAGATTTCATCAAAAGAGCGGTTTTGCATATACATTTTGCGGTAGATACCGGTCACGGATTTAATTCTGCCGTCAATATGCGGGTTTTCCACGGTTTCCTTTAATCTTTCGGATATCTTGCGAATGATGGAAGGGATTAAATCCTTGCTGACAACGCTGTTTTGCGATAATCTGTTTTTGATTTCCTCGTAACCGACCGGGTCAAGGTGGCGAATTGCCAAATCCTCCAACTCTTCCTTGAGTGCGCGAATACCGAGGCGGTGCGCAATCGGCGCAAAGATTTCGAGCGTTTCCAATGCCTTTTCCCTGCGTTTGGCTTCATACATAAAATCAAGCGTGCGCATATTGTGCAAGCGGTCTGCGAGCTTGATGATGATAACACGCACATCCTCCGCCATGGCAAGGAGCATTTTGCGGATGTTTTCCGCTTGCTGCTCCACCTTGCTTTTGATATCTACCTTGCCGAGCTTGGTCACGCCTTCCACTAAAAAGGCAACATCCTTGCCAAACTCCTTTTCGACATCCTCCTTGGTTTCATCGGTGTCCTCAATCACATCGTGCAGCAAAGCGGCAACAATGCTTTGGGTATCTAAGCCGAGAGAAACAAGAATTTTCGCCACTTCAATCGGGTGAATGATATACGGCTCGCCGGAAAAGCGGGTTTGCCCCGCATGGAGCGCCTCCGCTTTTTTGTATGCTTTTATGATTAAATCTCTATCGTATGAATTGCATTCATCTACCATTGAAAGCAATTCATCAAAGCCGTTTCCAAATTGTTTGTCCAAAAAATATCACCTCTAAAGTGTTTCGCTTAAATGTAACATATGTTGAAATAGTGCAGAGTCCGGAATATTCACTTTTGTCGGCTCAATCGGCAAATCGATTCTGCCTCTTTCGGTATCCTCAATGACCAAACCGAGCTCCTTCATAATTTCAAGCGACAGGCGCATTTGCGCATAATTCATGATTACAGGCCTTAAATTCATATATAGCTCTTCAAGCGAGAATTTCCAGCCGTTATTATCGCGCAAAAAGCGATAAATTTGTGCAATGTGGTCGCGATTGGTTAAAATGTAATCTATCTCTTTACGATTGGTTTCGCGGCGCAAAAAGTTTTCAAAAACACGCATGCCGTTGACAATGTTATCATCCGAAAAGCCGCTATAGCGAATCGCTTTTAAAAAGAGCGAAACGGTTGTTTTACCGTAGTATTCATTTTTTTCGACACTCAGCGCCAAATCGACTGTATCCCCTTTTCGATACGGTACGGAGGTGGTGGAATAGCCGAAATATATCACGCTGAAGGTTGTGTTGTTTTTGGCAAGGGTAAGCTTGATGTGCTTGTTGCCGCTTATGGGAGAAATCATGATGATTTGTGCTTTAAATATACCGAAAATCGGTTTGGCATTTCCCATGCCGAAGGGCTGAAAGCGCTCAATGGCATACAAAGTATCCAAAGAAATGGAAGCAGGGTTGATTTTAAAATCAATATTGATTTCACCCGAGGGCATATAGCGAAACATTTTAGCGGCATAATCATTAATCAGCGCGCGAAATTCCTCGACCCTCTCGCGTTTGACGGAAAGACCGGCAGCTAAAGTATGTCCGCCGAATTTTTCAAGGCAATCACAGCAGGCACAGAGTGCTTCAAAAATATCAAAGCCCTTGATACTGCGGCAGGAGCCTTTTAAGACAGTTTCGCCGCTATCGGCAATGATAATGCACGGCTTGCCGAACTGCTCGCAAATTTTAGAGGCTACAATGCCGGAAATGCCACTGTTCCAGCCGGGCGCGCTCAGTACCAGCACTCTGTCCCTTGCATAGGATTCATCGGTAAGAATATCCAGCGCGTCCTCCAACATCTCGCTTTCAATGCGGATGCGCTGTGTATTGCACTCATTAATTTCTTCTGCCAGGCGAATCGCTGTATCGGCATCCTCCGTAATCAACAGCTCTACGGCTTTTGCAGCAGATGCAATTCTGCCGGAAGCATTGATACGCGGCGATAAAACAAATGCGATATCGCCGGAGTTTAACGCTTTATCGCCCACACCGGCAACACCTTTCAGTGCAGCAATACCTAAGCGCTTGGTATTATTAATCAGCTCTAAGCCTTTTTTAATTAAAAATCTGTTTTCCCCGGTCACGGGAACAATATCGGCAATGGTACCGATACATATTAAATCCGCATATTCCTCGAGGATTTCTTCTTCGCCGCCGGCAATGGCGCATACAAGCTTAAATGCCACGCCGACACCTGCCCAATCCTCGTATTCACACTCGCTGTCATTGCGGTGCGGATTGACAACCGCAACTGCATCCGGCAAAAGCGTGCCCTGCATATGGTGGTCGGTCACGACAACATCTATCCCATGCTCGGCGGCAAAAGCAACCTCATCGAGAGCGCTGATGCCGTTGTCCACCGTGACAATTAAGGTGATTTGTTGCTCGATGAATTTTTCAATTGCACCTTTACTTAATCCGTAGCCCTCAAGGTTGCGGTCCGGTACATAATAAATCACATCGGCATCGACGCTCTTTAAGTAGGAATACAAAAGTGCAGTAGCGGTGACACCGTCGCAATCGAAATCGCCGAAAATCGCAATTTTTTCATGCGTATCAATCGCTCTGCCGATGCGGTCAACCGCCAAATCCATATCCGGGAGAGTAAACGGGTCTATATACAGATAATCGTCGCTGAAAAAAGTATGGATTTCCTCCGGGTCAGTCATCCCCCTTGCCGCTAACAAAACGGCACTGACCGCATCAATATCACAAGGATCCATCAACTCTTTTGCGGTTTGCTTATCATATTGTGAGATATTCCATCGCTTAAACGCCAATTGGTCTCACGCCTTCTTTCTTTTAAAACTCAAACAGGCTCACTTGGTTGGTATCGGGCAAGCCTTCCAATGCGCCAAATTCATCTAACGCAGCGATAACAGCGGTAGAAACACCGCTTTTGGAGGCGAAATCCTCCTTGGAGATGAAAGATTCATCTCCCTGTTGTTGCACGGCATCATAGATTGCCTTTGCTGCATTGGTGCCGACACCGTCGAGCGCGGAAAACGGCAAGCGAAGCTTGTCGCCTTCTATTTTATAGACTCTCCAATCGGATTTATACAAATCCACAGGCAGGAAACCGAAGCCTCTGGCAAGCATTTCAACGACAATTTTCATAATATCGTACTGCGCTTGCTCTTTATCGCTCGCTTCCTTCCCCTTAGCAGTGATTTCCGCCATTCTCATTTTTACCGCCTGCATGCCTTTTGAAGCTGCTAAAGAGTCTATATCCTCACCGCGCACGGTAAAGAATGCGGAGTAAAAATGAATCGGGTAATAAATCTTATACCACGCTATGCGCAGCGCAGCGATAACATAGGCAGCAGCATGCGCCTTCGGGAACATGTATTTAATTTTATAGCACGAATCAATATACCATTGCTCTACACCGATGGTTTTCATGGCATCCTCAAAGGGCGGCAGCATTTTCGGCGCCTTTCCCTTTCTGGTGTATTCCATAATATTGAAGCAATCCTTCTTGGAAAGGGGTGATTTGGAGCCGGTGCGCTGCTCGTAGCTTTCGGCAACGTGAATGAGGTGCGTCATAATATCATCACGGCAGCCGATAACATCGGAAATGGTACAAATCTTATTGTTGATTAAATCTTGCGCATTTCCCAACCACACATCAGTTCCGTGTGAAAGGCCGGAAATTTGCAGTAAATCCGCAAAGGTTTTGGGTTTAGCATCGGTCAGCATGCCGATGACAAAGGGGGTGCCCATTTCCGGAATACCCAAGGTGCCGGTCGGGCAAGAGATATCCTCCGGCGTCACACCAATCGGGTCGGTAGAAACGATTAACTCGTATAACTTCGGGTCGGATAAATCCGCATCCATCACCGGGATACCGGTGGAATCCTCAAGAAATTTGTAGATGGTCGGATTATCGTGACCGAGCTCGTCTAATTTTAAAAGGGTGTCGTGAAGGGAGTTTTTGAAATCAAAGTGGGTTGTGTAGGTACCCTTCCTCTCATCATTGGAGGGAAACTGAATCGGGGTGAAATCCTCCACCGTGTATTCACTCGGCACAACGACCATGCCGCCCGGGTGCTGCCCTGTGGTACGCTTAATACCGGTGCAGCCAATCGTTAAGCGGTCAATTTCCGCTTTTGGAGTTGACTCACCTACACCGTGCTCATCTAAGTACTTTTTCACATAGCCAAAGGCGGTTTTGTCTTTGACCGTTGCCATTGTACCGGCTTTAAAGACAAATTCCTTGCCGAATATTTCTTCGGTATAGCGGTGAATTTCGCTTTGCACATCGCCGGAAAAATTCAAGTCAATATCGGGCTCTTTATCCCCGTCAAAGCCTAAAAAGGTTTCAAAGGGTATTTCGTGGCCGTCACGCTTCATGGGTTGCCCGCACTTTGGGCAATTTTTCGGTGGCAGGTCAAATCCGGAGCCGTATTCTCCATGGAGGAAAAACTCGGAGTGCTTGCAATTCTTGCAGTAGTAATGCGGCGGCAAGGGATTCACCTCGGAGATACTGCCGAAATGCGCCACCAAAGAGGAGCCGACAGACCCTCTTG